>Ga0209281_1000533_pt1 | contig 48245 bp, 40 predicted proteins | sample MedtruBG_FD_187514 | JGI IMG/M metagenome (GOLD analysis project Ga0209281, IMG submission 187514) | Root nodule microbial communities of legume samples collected from California, USA - Medicago truncatula BG (SPAdes) (version 2) | ecosystem: Host-associated > Plants > Roots > Nodule | place... | reverse complement strand
ATCGCTCGACTTGCATGTGTTAAGCACGCCGCCAGCGTTCGTCCTGAGCCAGGATCAAACTCTCAATAAAAAGTTTAATCTTAGCTTACTCAAATAAAGAATTGCTGGTTTACTTAAATGTATTTATCATATTCTGTTCAATTTTCAAAGATCTTGTCGCCCTCAAGCAACTCATTTAGTTTATCATCTACCTAACTTAATGTCAACACTTTTTTAAAATGTTTTTTTTTAATTCTCAGTGCTTTTCATTAACTTCCGTGACAACAAAACCTATTATATCACCATATTTGTCTGTCACTTTTTATTGTTGACTATTTTTCGATAAATATTCTCTATATTCTTTATTATGCTCCACAATTCTACCTTATATGCAAAGAGATACACTAGGCTATGTTTGTATAGCCTAGTTTATATCTTTAGTTATATTTATCTTAAATTCAGTTGATTTTAACTATTTATAAAATTACAAATAAAATATTAGCTCTTACCATATTCCTACCCTATCTTCTGGATTTACATACATTTTATCTCCTTCTTTTATATCATATGTTTTATAAAATTCCTCAAATTGAGATAAAACTGCATTTACTCTGACTTTTTTAGGGGCATGAGGATCATTGCTTAGCAAATATTCTCTCACTTCTTTAGTTGAAACCTCTCTCCAGATTGTTGCATAATTTTCAAACAAATCCTTCAAGTTAGGATTTTCTGCTTTTTTAGCTATATCTAAAACACACGCTATACCCCCTAAATCACTTATATTTTCCCCAACAGTTAAAAATCCATTTACAAACTTCCCATCACTCATTTCTATTTTAGAGTAATAATCTACTACTTTTTTACTCCTATCAGTAAATTCTTTATAGTCAGTGTCATTCCACCATCTTTTTAGTTTACCTGTCTCATCAAACTGCGCACCTGTATTATCAAATGCGTGAGTAAGCTCATGACCTATAACAACTCCAATTCCTCCAAGATTCTTTTCCTTTTTAGCATTCTTATCATAAAATGGTGGCTGCAATATGCCTGCTGGAAAAACAATTTCATTATTTAACGCATTATAGTAAGCGTTCACTGTGCAAGCACCCATATTCCATTCATTTTTATTTACAGGTTTATTTAATTTAAGAAATTGTTTTTTTATCTGTGATACATAAATATTCATAACATTTTCTATTAATGAACCATCCTCATCATACGATTTTATTTCTATATCACTATAATCATTCCACTCATCAGGGTATCCTATTTTCACAGTAACACTTTCTAATTTACTAAGAGCTTTTTCTTTGGTTGGTTTGCTCATCCATGAAATATTTTGTATTCTGTTCTCGAAATTTTCTATAATTTCTTTTGCTATACTTTCTACATCATTTTTGGATTCTTGGTCAAAGTGTTTATCTACATATAATTTGCTTATTAATTCATTTAACTGACAACTTACAAATCTTACTCCACTACCTTCACTTAATTCGGTTGATTCAACTCCATAAAACGCTTTCCTTAATCCATCACTTGCCTCTCTATGTTTAGATGTTAAAAAACTATCTGTGTTCAAAAGTATACTTGTTTTTAAGAATACTTTCATATTATTTAGATTATCATCATTTATAAATGAATTAACCAATTTTAACCCTTCAGGATTTTCAACTATTATTTTAGTATTATTACTTATATCTAACTTTGATAATAACTCTGAAAATTTGATATTAGGTGCTAATTTTTCAAGACTTTTAATGTTATATACGTTATAAGATTTCTGAATTCTATTCTGATCCTTGGCCTCTTCCTCATAAGATGGTATTTTTTCCGCTATATTACTTTCAATATTATAAAATACTTCCGCATTTGCTTTTGAATCTTCTTCATTCTCTCCATATAACGTATGCAATCTAGTTAAGTATTCAAGGTACACTTGTTTTATTTCGTGATTTTTATCGCCCGACTCTTTGTAGTAGAGGGAATTTCCAAGGCCGAGGTTACTTGCTGATATATAAAGAACATTAGTATTACTATCTTTATAATCAGGTCCAACTCCTAAATTTACTAATGATTGAAAATACGAAAATTCCACATCATTTAAAATATTCTTCAAATCCTCTACACTGTTAATATCATTAATTTTATTTATATATTTTTCTATTGGCTTTACCCCTAACTTATTTCTTTGTTTTATGTCCAAATAATTATTGTATAAATTTAAAATTCTTAATTCATCACTATTTTTATCATATTTATCTTTATTTTCTTGTATGTCTTTTATTATATTAAGTATATCTCCATTAACGTTTCCACATACTTCTTCAAAAGTTCCATAAGAAACGTACCCACTTTGAAGTTTTGTACTCGATAGCCATTCCTTATTTATTGCAGTATAAAAATCATCTTGCATCCTAACATCTTGGCTACACTCTGTTATACTACTTGCGTTGTTTGCTCTATTAATTTCCGAGCTATACGCACTAACCTTCAAAGGTAATGATATACTTAAAACAAATACTATTACTATTGACGCAAATTTTCTTATTATATTTTTTCTCATAGCTATCCTCCTTAGTACGTTAATTATTTTAGAATATAATTTTTATATTTTAAGTGATATTGCAACTTATTCTAAATAAAAAGTAATTCTATAATATTATTCAATTTATCACCTTAAATAATACATGGTTTTAAAATAAACAAAGAACTATCTCGAAATAGTGAGTTATTTCGAGATAGTTCTTTCCCATGGGTAATTAAAAACTTTATGAAGAATAAAACATCCTTTTTATGTCCTAATTGAATTACTTTATGCTACAACTCCAGAAATTATTATACCTATAGCAATCATGAAACCAGCTATAACAATAGCCACTGCCATATTCTTATCTTTTAACTCTTGATTAAAATCAATTTTTGTTAATACCTTATCAAAAAACCAATACCCAAATACCAATAGGATAATACCAATTAATCCAAATATAATACTTAAAATAATGCTATTTGTAATGTTATTCATAGAACTTTTCCCCCTTAAAATATATAATTAAATAAAATATTATTTACTCTTTCTCTAGATAATTCTTAAAAGCAAAATCACAATTTTGCTTTTAAATATTTTGCTCGCATAAACACAACATATCTGTCACTATTTTTAATTATTATTTAATATAAGTAGGCATATATATTGCGTTTTTATTAGTTATAAAATCACCCATCCTTGTATAAATCCCACAAGGTTTATCATCTGTTATATATACTCCTAATACAGGAAATTGATATTTTTTTGATTTTCCCATTGTTGAATATATATCAATACTTATTGGTTTAATATTAACCCTATCTTGAAAAATAATATTATTTAACTCTTCATCTATCTTATTGTAACTTATGTCAATACCTATTCCCTCTCTTGAAAGATATGGTTTAACCACGTAATCTGCTGAAAGTTTTTTATCTTCCTCTACACTTGTATAGGGGATATATTTTAATATAAACTTTTCTTCATCTTCAGAAAAAAAGTTTTTCCCTACAAGTTCATATATTACCGCTAAGAATGCCTTAGACTGAGTTATCAATGTATGTCCTGGATTTATTAAATGATCTCCAGAATTAAGAGGCTCTATTATTTCTCTCATCTCCTCCTCAAAATAAAACCAATCTAAGGGGTAATGCCTATATATTGCATCTATTTCTTCTCCATAAAGGAAAATCTTATTATTGACTACTTTCAAATCATATACATTACCAAGAATAATATTATAATCTTTTAATTCCTTTAATATTTCTGATATTATATTGCTTGTATAAATATCTTCATAATACCAAGAAGTCACCACTGCAATATTGCTTATACTTTTTGATTTCTTAAGCTGTTCCAATATATAAAAAAATGTTTTCCTTATTTCACCTCTAAGATTTTCATTAGGATCTTCATACTCAACATTAAGCTTTTTCTTAACTATAGAGTTTCCTCCTATGGATTCAACTAAGCCTGCTGGAGTTTCTGAATTAAATTCCAAAATTCTTAAATTCCCATCATTATCAACAACAAAATCTATCCTTCCTAAAGCGCAGAGTACAGAAGTTAAAGATTTAGAAACCAACTTGTAAAGTTGTTCAGGTATTCCAAGTATTTCTCCAAATATATCTATGTTTTTCTGAATATGAGGATACATTCTTTTTAATATTTCACAAAACTTTTCACTTACATATAACATTTCTTCATGGAGATTTTTCTTAATAATTAAAGAATCCAATGAAATATATTCATGAATATTAGTATATGCACCTGTAAAATTATACTTAAAAGTAATTTCTTCTATTACTTCATTCCATGCGCCCTGTCTATTTTCAGCTTCAAACTTTTTCACTGAAATAGGAAATTCCTGAACTCCTAAGGGGCACATCCAAGTATTGTTATCATTAGTAAGAAAGTTTTCACTCCATCTTACTAAAAAACCTTGTACTTTATCTTTGATTAAATAAACACCAAAATTCCCGAATACTAAAGTTGGAATGTTCATGTTATTATTACTTGGAACATAGGTATATTCCTGCCTAATATCTATTAAATTTTGCCGTACATGTATCTTATTGCTTTCATATATAATTTTAATTTGTCTATTCCATTCTTCCTTAGTATAGAACTTACCAATATAAACTTCTTGACTATACCTTCCTAACGAAGACTTGACAACATAGTTATCCTTATTACTTATTACTTCTTCAATTCCATCTACAGTTAATATTTCGGTATAAGGTATACATTCGCTTATAACCTCCTTATCTCTTGACGAAATAAGGTTTGAGTCTTCCTTAACTAGATCCCAAAGGTAAGCAAAAAAACCTTTTGCTTGAACAGCTATAATTCTTGGATCATTTATTAATAATAACTTACCACTATTAACACATTCTAAAATTTCCTCTATATTGGAAATTTCACAGTAAAATTCAGTTGGAAACAATCGTAAAATTATAGGCAGCTTAATACTAGAATATCCATATACATTCCCATTCTTAACAGATAAATTATTAGGACCAACTTGAACTATATTAATATTAGTATCTTTAAATATATGTTTAAAATAGTAACTATGATGCAATTCTTCATAATGACAAGGATCCATCAAAAATCCCACATTAATCTTTTCATCACTTTTAGTGTAACTAGCGCAGATTTCCATTAGCTCCTTCATAAATACCTCTAAAAAACTACTGTTTAGATTTCCACTAAAATTACTTTTCCCTGCCAGATGCATTTCTTTTTGACCACAAGGTTTGTCATAATTAAATTCAGCAAAATAAATTCTATCATTAATATCTATAAAAGTGTCATATCGCGTCCAAAACATTGGGGAGACTGGGAACTTTAGGTTAAATATTTTATCTTTAAAAACAAAATCATCAAAATAATTTAATAGTTTTTTATGTTTACCATTAACCTCTTTCAATACTTTCAATGATATCCTATTTATTTCTTCACTATAAAACACCATTTTTTCATATATACTCACTTCAAAATAGAAAGGTATTTGTGAATGGACATATTCTTCACCTAAAGAACTTACCATATAATTATTAAATAAAACATCCTCAATATAATTTATTTGCTTTTCCATATCACACTTCTCTTTCTATAAGATATATAGAATAAATATGAATCTCAGTACTTCTGACTACTTCTAACTCTTAAATATCCTTCTCTAGAATCATTATTAACATAATTTAGCTAGATGAACTTCCTCCTATTGAACCTGAATATCCAGAAGACTTTCCACCTGATGAACTTATGCTGCTTTTCCCGCTTGAGGAGCCATCACTTATGGAAGACTTTCCACCTGATGAGCCTCCAGTAAATCCATGCCATCCTCCAGATGTACCTCCACTACTGTATCCATTGTCTTCTTCTTCCTCCTTTTCCCGAGGATTATAACAGCCTGCGAAGCCAAGCGGCCCGCTAACCATAAATGTTGCAGCTACTGCTATCGCTAATGCTTTTTTCTTGCTCCCCTTTGCTATGTCCTTTATCCCTTTTGATATTTCTTCAAAATCTTTCATTACAACATCACCCTTATTATTTCTACCCTTATATCTTTACTTATAGAGCTTATATAATCTCTTAAATCTTCTTTCAATTCACCTCTAGTTAAAATAACTATTCCATTGTATTTAAGTTCTTTTAACATATCTACATATGGAAGGTCATCTTCCCCTACTCCGTACTGATTATTTAATTTATTATTTAAATATTTTAATTCTAAATCACTGTCATATCTATTACTAGGAATTAACATAACAAATTTATTAGAATACAACTTATTTAACTTTAGTCCATTATTTATTAATCTACTTATGCCCGCCCTATCTCCAACGATACCGAATGGATGAAATAAAAGATTAATATTTAAAATTGGTTTAATATTATATTTATTATTTAATACAAGTGCAGTATCTAGTATTTCGTTAAGAGGTAAATCAACTATTGTGAAATTATTTTCATCGAGGCTTTTTCTTATCTTGTCCACCACATCTTGTCTAAGCTCATTTATGCTCTCCGCCTCCAACATAAAATTATCGTAGGTCTGCAACGATACAAATGGTGTACTCCTAAAAAAGCCTTGGAATGGACCTAATTCCGATTTCCATGCCCTATATAACTTTCTTAAATCTACATCTTGTAGTTCCATTTAAATGCCTACCTTTCATATGTAATAGCATAGATTCCTTCTAATGATATACACTGTTTAAAACCATCTTCAGTTATAAATACAAAGTGGCTATCTCCACATTCATCTTCACGAACTTCACCTTTAAATGAAATTTCAGGTTCCGAATTTTGCCATGATTTTATATTCGAGTATATATTAATTTCTTTCGCATAGGACAAAAATCCATAAGGAAGCTTATATATAATAGCGAAATTATTCTTTAACGAAAGTATTTGTCTATATTTCTTGTGATCATAAATTGTATCAATTGCTAATACTCCATTATATATAGAATTAACCTCTCCCTCAAGTACTTCTGTAGGCATATCATTAAACCACTCATCGTAAGTCTTATAAATATAAATTTCCATTCTTACCTCACACTTGTTATATTAATAGTAATATTATAATATATTTCTTTTTAATTACATACTATAACTTATAAATTTTCAAATTTTTATTATATATAGAATTAATTATAAATTCATTACTTATTTGAAATTGTGACTTTATATTATTATACTAAAAGTATATGTTTTAATAAGGAGGCACCATAGTTAATGATTTCATTTATAAAATTACATTCAGAAATTTTCATTTTATTATTCCTTTTATTTTTAACAATTGACGCTTTTATACTAATTATAAAATTTACAAATAATTTAGATTCTCGCCCAAACCTAAAAATCTCGTATGACATTTCAAAAAGTTATTGTCTCGGTTGTTGTTATAATAATGAATATAGATTGGCAATTATAAACTTAACCATTGAGAATAATTCAAGGAAATCTGCTGATATTTTAAGCATAAAACTACTTAATAGAGATGAATCATATTTGGCAACCATGCCTAATATTAGAGGTATCAATAATAAAAATGAGATTATACCTTTGAATGAAGATAAATTCAAGTCCATTAATTCTAATATTATTTCAGACAATATCCTTCTTAAAAACATGGCACTTCTTTCACAAGGTATAATAACTGGATATGCAGTTTTTGAAAATGTTGACTTAATTACTGATAGCGGAGATTACACAATTGTTATCGAAACTCCCAAGAGAATTTTCACAAGTCAAATTACTCTAAAGCCATTTGATGGAGACTTTCAATCGGTTAATCCGCTATAAAAAATAATCTAATTTTTATAGCTTTTACTTTGACTTGTTCTCTATTTTTTACCACGAATATTATTATCCTCTTCACGAATAAATTTTGTCACCAGAGAAAACCTAATAAATATTATAATCTCAACTAAGACTATGGAGGATAATGATGAACATATTAAATGATGAGTTAGCCCAAGCACTTTACACTGTTAGAATTAGCCTACTTTCAAATGTAAATCCTTTAGAAAATACAAACTATAAATTTGATGAAACTAGATTTGTAGTTGAAATGCCCTATTATGAATATACAAAATAAAAATACCAACAATCTAGATTAACTCTAAACTGTTGGTATTACTACATTTATGGTGCACCCAGTGGGACTCAAACCCACGACTTCTGGATTCGAAGTCCAACGCTCTATTCAACTGAACTATGGATGCATATTCCTCTGTATATAAATAAAAACAACTGAAATCAGTTGTTTTTTGGAGCGGGTAGTGGGAATCGAACCCACCTTTCCAGCTTGGAAGGCTGGAGTATTACCGATATACGATACCCGCATATTAATTTATTTTATCTTAACGTGTATGGAGCGGAAAACGGGATTCGAACCCGCAGCCTCCACCTTGGCAAGGTGGCACTCTACCGTTGAGTCATTTCCGCTCATTTGGTGCAGATGAAGAGAGTCGAACTCTTACACCGAAAGGCGCTAGATCCTAAGTCTAGTGCGTCTGCCAATTCCGCCACACCTGCATAAGTTTTTATAAATTTGGTGGCTCACCCGGGAATCGAACCCGGGACACCATGATTAAAAGTCATGTGCTCTACCGACTGAGCTAGTGAACCAAAATAATGGCAGGGATAGCAGGATTCGAACCTACGAATAATGGAGTCAAAGTCCATTGCCTTACCGCTTGGCGATATCCCTATAATGGAATTAACCATATGTTATTCCACGTACTTAGTAAATTTAAATTTACTGTTGGTGCGTCATCAGGGATTCGAACCCTGGACACCCTGATTAAGAGTCAGGTGCTCTACCGACTGAGCTAATCACGCATATTATAATTAATGGAGCGGGTAGTGGGAATCGAACCCACCTTTCCAGCTTGGAAGGCTGGAGTATTACCGATATACGATACCCGCATGTAGGTTTGTCTCATATCTTTTATAAATGGAGCGGAAAACGGGATTCGAACCCGCAGCCTCCACCTTGGCAAGGTGGCACTCTACCGTTGAGTCATTTCCGCTCATTTGGTGCAGATGAAGAGAGTCGAACTCTTACACCGAAAGGCGCTAGATCCTAAGTCTAGTGCGTCTGCCAATTCCGCCACACCTGCATAAATATAAAATTGGTGGCTCACCCGGGAATCGAACCCGGGACACCATGATTAAAAGTCATGTGCTCTACCGACTGAGCTAGTGAACCACAAATGGCAGGGATAGCAGGATTCGAACCTACGAATAATGGAGTCAAAGTCCATTGCCTTACCGCTTGGCGATATCCCTATATGGGGTGAACGATGGGACTCGAACCCACGACAACCAGTGCCACAAACTGGCGCTCTACCAACTGAACTACGTACACCATATGGTGCGTTTTAAGGGATTCGAACCCCTGGCCCACGCCTTAGAAGGGCGTTGCTCTATCCAGCTGAGCTAAAAACGCATTATATATATTTTACAAACTTAAAGTTTGTATGGAGCGGGTAGTGGGAATCGAACCCACCTTTCCAGCTTGGAAGGCTGGAGTATTACCGATATACGATACCCGCATGTATTAATTTTTCAAAGAAAATTTAGTTTTAGTGGTCGGGGTGACAGGGATTGAACCTGCGACCTCATGGTCCCAAACCACGCGCGCTCCCATCTGCGCCACACCCCGATATATGGTGCGTTTTAAGGGATTCGAACCCCTGGCCCACGCCTTAGAAGGGCGTTGCTCTATCCAGCTGAGCTAAAAACGCATATTTACTTTAATCAGCACTTTCAGGCCTATATTATTATATAACACCCTGATTGCCTTGTCAATCATTTTTTGTTTTTTGGAACGTTCTTTATTTTAAACTTTCCATCAAACTTTGTCAAGACTTTTTTCAACTTGCTTTATTGAATCTTTTTGGTGGAGCGGGTAGTGGGAATCGAACCCACCTTTCCAGCTTGGAAGGCTGGAGTATTACCGATATACGATACCCGCATACATTAAGTTTCCAATAAAACTTTGGTTTTAATGGTCGGGGTGACAGGGATTGAACCTGCGACCTCATGGTCCCAAACCACGCGCGCTCCCATCTGCGCCACACCCCGAAGGTCTTAACTTTTTTTGTTTTATCGCTTACTGTTCAGCGACAATGATTATTCTACAATATCAAATCTGTTTCGTCAATAGTTTTTTAAAATAATTTTATAAAAATCATTCATAGTTTAGATGGCCTTAATCTTTATGATCTTGAATATAACTTTTTTATATATTTAATCGTACACCTAAATATATATTTTCTAATTTTTATTTATAATACAAATCACTTTATACAAATTCAATAAACCTAAAAGAATCAAATTAAACATCACTAATATTATTAACCTGTCACAAAATTAACTCTAGTTTATTCTCTAACTTCCTTAAATGATATAGAAACATCTCCATTGTCATTGATATTAATAAACCCTATACCTCTTTTATTCAATCTTGGTAGCGATATACTACCTGGATTCATTAATATAACACCGTTTGCCTCTTCTCTTAATGGTTCGTGCGTATGTCCGAATAAAACAATGTCTGCTTCCAGTTCTCTCCCCCTGTAATAAATATTATTTATAGAACTTTTAACTCCATACATATCTCCATGAGTATAGAATATTTTTTTTCCGTTAACCTCTAGAATATCTTCCTTTGGATACTTTGTTGAATAATCACAATTCCCTGCAACTGCGTATATTTGCCCTTTAAAATCTCTTTCTAGCATCTCAACATCATCAACATTGTCTCCTAAATGTATTAATATATCAGCATCCTTTATTAATTCTTTTGCCAAATTAATATATTTAGCCACTCTATGTGTATCACTAATAACTGCAATTAGCATAAATGTCATCCTCTCTGTACTCTTCTTTTCAGCAAAATAATTTAAAATACTAATTATGATATTACTTATTATACATAATATCATAATTAATATAATCACATATATAATTTTTAATCAATTACAATAACTCAGAAATTACTTTTTTCAATTCTTTTAACGCAACGCCTCTATGACTTATATGGTTTTTTTCCTCAGAAGTTAATTCTCCAAAAGTTTTATCCAAGGGTTCATAGAAAAACAATGGATCGTAACCAAATCCACCTTCTCCATGCAGTTCTTCTATGATACGTCCCTCTACCTCTCCTGTAACCTTAAAATACTCCCCTTTGTCTGTAAACATTGCTAACTGACAAATAAATTTGGCTGTTCTATCTACTGCTTCTACACCCTCTAAATTCTTCAATAGTTTCTCATTATTCTTAGCATCATTGCCATGTTCCCCTGCATATCTAGCCGAATATATTCCTGGTTCTCCATTTAAATAATCCACCGCTAAACCTGAATCATCTGCCAGCACAATGAAATCTTTATCTCCTCTTTCAATTAAGTACTCATATATTTCCCTTGCTTTCTTTTTTGCATTTTCTTCAAAAGTATTACCATCTTCAACAACATCTATGTCAATATTCTCATTTTCTAAGGACATAACTTCTATATCTAAATCCTTTAATATTTCTTTCATTTCTTTAATCTTTTTCTTATTATTACTAGCTAATATTAATTTTTTCATTATATCTTCTCTCCTAACATTGAAATAAAAAAACAAACCTAAGACATTATCTTCATATAATCAATTACTTTTCCACCCTTATATTGAACAACTCATCTCTCTTAGGCGGTTCAACTTTTATTTCATTACCATTATCAATTAACACTCCATGCTGCGCACATATTTTCCCGATTATGCTTGCCTCAATTCCTTTATCTTTAAGTTGCTTAACTAATTCTTCCCCATTATCAGAAGTAATAAGCATGCTTCCAGACGATATAAGTCTAAGAGGATCTATTTTAAATTCTTCACAAATCTTTCTTGTAACCTCAAGCATAGGTATTTTATCTTTAAATATTTTAAACCCTGTATTTGATGCCATGGCAACCTCAAAAAGCCCCCCAAGAAGACCTCCTTCTGTTATATCATGCATCGAGTTAACGCCAAATTCTCCGCCTATTTTCCCTTCTTTTAGAACACTCAGTTCATTTATTAAACTTTTTCCCAGTTCTATTTCTTCTTCTGATAATATTTTTTTCAATCTTTCTTCATAATCGTTTATTAGTATATATGTCCCTTCTAAAGCTAAAGTTTTAGTTACAATTATATCATCACCTAACTTCGCTCCTGCTGTCTTAACAGATTTACCTTTTAAATTTTTACCTATTACAGTAATGGATATGACCATCTTATTTACAGCGCTAGTCACCTCCGTATGGCCGCCTATAATTTCAACGTTAATCTTTGCGGCTTCTTCATCAATTTCATTCATAACTTTATTTATTTCCTCTAATGTTGAATTCACAGGCGCTAATATAGTAACTAAAATCCCTATAGGTTCACCACCTGATGATGCAATGTCATTACAATTAATATGTACAGCTAGCTTCCCAACATTCTCGTTAGCTCCTGTTATTGGGTCAGTAGAAAAAATACCTTCATAATTACCGAAATCAATTATTGAGCAATCTTCCCCAACATCATTTCTAACTACAACTTCATCTCTTTTAACTGATTTATTATTTAGTATGATGCTTCTTAAATCATCAAAATCTAATTTTCCTTCCTTCATTATAAAAAATCTCCTTTTATTTATATTTTATGTACTTTTTATTCACTAGTTTCATATTAATGAATAAGATGAGAATTTTATGAGAGGTGTTATACATTGAGATATATAGGACCATTTTTTAGGATGAATAGTCTTTCCCCAAAAGAAATTAGTGGTCAACTTTTTCATTTATCAAAAGAATCAATTAAAACTTTAGTATTGAACTCTAAATGTGGTCTTTTGGCACAAGTTAGAACTTCAAAAAAATCTTCTATAGATGATATTAGCATATTAAATAATTTTTCTCCACTACTATGCATGTACAGAAAAGCTTCACCTTTACTCATTCATAGTAAAAGCAGCCATGGCTTTGATGAATCAAGTTTTAAGAAGGAAATATCCCCTTCTACAAGCGCTCTTATGACTCTTTGTTTACTTGAGTTAAGTGAATATTATTCACATTATAATGATGGGAAGAGAAATATAGCGTCTCTTGAAAAACCATTTAAATATGTTGCAAAAGAACAATTGCAATTCTACTCTGAAAATTTAAGAAATAATGAAGGTCTATTTGTTGACAAAAAAAACATATCTGAAGGAAATTCTAAAGGTTTTTCCTTAGTTGATGAGGATGATAAATTCAAATTTTCTGATCAAGCTTTCATGATGGCCGCCTATATGCTTTATGCTCACTATAATAAATCTGAAGAAATAAGCAGTGAGTACATCAAGTTTTCAAATGAAATTTTAGATATGTTTAAAAACTATAAATCAGCTTTATATGAGTTATCATTTAATGAATGTGTACTAATTTTTCTTGCATTAAATATCTTTTATAAATATTCCTGTAATTCAGATGCTAAAAGACTTATTTTAGATTTAGGAGACTTTTTGATTTCTAAATTCCAAGAAAAAGATTATTACCTAAACTCAATAGATGATTGCTCATTGTTCTCTATCTGCTTAATGGAAGCTTATAAACATACAGATATAATTTCTTTTAAAGAAACAGCTAAAGAAATTAATGATAAATTAGTTAGTTTATATGATTCAGATAAACATATATTTGTTAAAATATCTGATAAAAAAGAGAGTAAATACTCTTGCTTGGAAGTTAACTTCTACCTTCTCAGCCTTCTTATGTATTCATTTAATGAAGATAGATCTAATGAATTAAGGCCAATTATATCAAGTGTTTACAGAAAATTTTTTGTAAATGGAGGCCTTTTAACAAGTTGGCCTGACGCTCCTACTTTAGACGAAGTAGAAAGATACCGAAAATTGAGCTTACGTTCTGATGATATGTTAGATGAGACTTTCTTTAGAATGCCAGTGTTACCAACACCTAAAAGCACAGGTTTAGCACCTGTATTTGTAAAAAGCCTAACTTATTCTAAACGAAAGGATTCTTTGAGTTCAAAAAAATATTCTTTTGATAGCAATAAAAATATGCTTAATTTCTTTTTAATTATTTACCTTTTAAAAGATACCATCGAAGATTTAATGGAATTTACTAATCCTTTAAATTGCGAATTGCAAGGTGATTTAAAGAAAATTGAGCAGCAAGCTATTTGTCCAGATGACCCTAAAATAAATATCGACAATATCTCGGCTGAAACTAAAGAAAGTCAATCGATTTTATTTGTCTCAGAAACTCCAAAGGGTGTTAAAAATCTTACTCCAAATACATTAACAAGCACTAAATGTATTGAACAAGAAGAAGTTGAGGCAAAAAATATAGTTAATTTAAAGAAGATAAATAAAATTGCACTTTTGAACAAAGATACTATTTCAAAAGTCAGTCCATCAAAGAAAAAGAAAAAATATAAAAAAAATAAAAATCAACATCCTCATAATAAGAAAGGTTAATTTTTATTAGCGGGTTCCTTAATATAAGCTAAACATATAATTTGAAACTTTTACTAAGGAGCCCTCAATTTCTATTATCAATACATTTAGACTATTATATAAGTCTTTATAATCATTATGATTTTATTTTATTGTAGTAAAATCCAAATTTCCATTCCCATCCAATTTCAACTCAGATATTTTATCAGAAATTGCTATATTTTCATTATAAAATACTAGTGGTAATACATTATAATTATCAAATATATTTTCTTCAAAACCTGAGTAATCAGAATTTAGTGTATTAGTTTTTGATTTTTCTAAAAGCTTACTCTGACTATCTGTTAAGTATTCTTTAAAATTTGAATAAAATTGTGTTTTATCAAGTATGCTAGCCTCATTATTAACTAGAATCATATCATACCTTTTTCTTAATTCCTCATCTTTAAATTCTTCTTTCACCAGACTATATTTCACAGTTATATCTGTATTATTTTTAAACCACTCTTGAATGACTCTACATAAAATTCTATTCTCATTACTATCTTCACCTAACAAAGTTAGCACTTTGGGTTTATCCCATTTCCCTTCCTTGTTGCTTACAACCTTTCTAGCTTGCAACTTTGTCAAATCCTTCTTATCCTCCCTAAAAAAGCTTCCCTCAGCAAGTTCAAATTCTTTATTATTTAAGTTTTGGTGAGATTCAATAGCCTTACATACATTGTTATATATTTCTCTTCTCCCCTGCACCGGTAGTGACTTATCGGAACTATTCATAACCAGATATGCCGCCTTTGCCTCTGGTATTGATATCAGCTTATTTTCTTCTGCTAATTTATTAAGTTCACTTTCTGGAGGATTTATTACTATATCCCTCTCTTTTACTTCATAAGATGCCATAGATAATTCAACATTTTCATCATTTAATATGTTAATATTCGATATTTTAAGTTCGCTATTATTATTGTTTCTTTTTAATACCATATTGTCTTTACCAATAGAATCAATTTTATAATCTCCTGAATAAACAAGTTTATCATAATTATTATTTAAATTCCGCCACATTATTAAGTATTTTCTTAACCTATATTGTGGCTTAGTTAGTTCACTTAGAAACTCCTCATTCTTTTGGTTTAATCTTATAATAACCGAATCTTCAGTTGCTCTTATAGCAACTCCATTTTCAAATATAGCTTTTCCTGATCTGAACTCTTTTGCACCGTAAACTTCTAGTAATGCTTGTATATTTTCTTCGTCTTCTTCCTTCAATAATTCCTTAAAGAAGTTTGCTATATCACTTGGTGTTATTTTACTTCCATCGCTCCAAAAGATATCACCCCTCATCTTAAACTCATATTGGATTCCATCCTTATCTTTTATAACATCACTTGCTAGCGACGGCATAATCTTATTATCTGCACTTTTTGAAACCAACCCTTTACTCAGAGCACACATGATATCCTCATGACGTTTAGATAACTTAGTCACCTTTTCTAAATCCCCTGGAATTTCATTTATCCCATAACTTATTGTTTCCTCTAAATTATCATTTGTTACATCACTATTTTGCCTATTTATAAATCCTAAGCAAAACAAAATAGTAAAAACTAAAATAATTGTACAGAAAAAATATTTTTTCATAATTACACCCTTTACCTTCAATTATATATAGTATTATTACCATAATCTGTACTGCTTAATCAGAAATTATGTAATGTGATGCCCAACCGAAAGAAAGGATACCCTGTTTGCTCGGTTGCTATAGAAAATATCTGTGCAACACTACGCAAAAGAGTATCCTTTCCTTCTGGTATAGTACTTATTCCATTACTATATTTATTTAATCAAATTTATCATAAAGAAAATCAATGAAACTGATATAGCTAAACTAAAAGCAAAGTATACTAATCTTTTTTTGCCAGTTTCAATAATTAGAAATCTAAGTGCTATAATTGCCATAGTGATGCATACTCCCAGTTGTATTGGTAAGTATGAGTTAAAAATTTGGCCAACATAATAAAACTGATATGTTGTCATGAAAGTACAAATAATTAAGATGCTGGTTATAAATGCGCATGCAAACCCAAGCAAATTTATTAATTTTTTCATACTCTACCCCCTTAGAATTTCTTCAAACTCTTCCTCTGAAAGAACTTTAATTCCTAATTCCTCTGCCTTAGTTAATTTTGATCCTGCTGCTTCACCTGCTATTACGTAATCTGTCTTTTTACTAACGCTACCTGAAACCTTTGCTCCTAAACTTTCTAACTTATCTTTTATCTCAGTCCTTGAATAATTCTTAAGCGAACCAGTAGCAACAATAGTTTTTCCTTCAAAAGGACTTGCTATTACTTCTTTTTCTTCGTATTTAGGACTAACACCTAGAGACAGCAGCTCTTCTATCGTCTGTAATACTTTTTCTTCTTTAAAGAAAACTACAACCCCTTGAGCAACTATATCTCCAACATCTTGAACTCCAATAAGTTCTTCAAAAGTTGCATTTTTTAGACCTTCTATAGACTTAAATCTGCTAACTAAATCTTTTGCAGTCTTTACACCTACATTTGGAATTCCTAAAGCATATATAAACGCATATAACTCACAATCTTTACTTTGTTCAATAGCTTCTAGAAGATTTTTAGCTTTTTTTGCTGCAAACTTCTCTAATCCTATTAAATCCTCTTCTTTCAATTTATATAAATCTGAAATAGATTTGATATTAAGTTTTTCAAATAATTGTTCCGCTGTTCTTTCTGAAAAACCTGCTATATTCATTGCTTCCCTTGAGGCATAATGAACTATAGTTTTAACTAGTTGAGGCTTACAAGATAAAGTGTTTTCGCAGAAATAATGAGCTCCATTTAGCACTAAATGACTGCCGCAAGCAGGACAAACTTCTGGAACTGTTATTTCAATTGAACCATCTAAAGATTCTGCCACTATTCCCATTATCTCTGGTATAACATCATTGCTTCTACGTACAAATACTTCCGCACCAATTCTAACGCCTTTTCTTGAAATATCATCCATATTATTTAAAGTGGCCCTTTTAACAGTAACTCCTGCTAGCTCTACTGGCTCTAATATTGCTGTTGGTCCGACTCTACCACTTCTTCCAACATTCCATTCAACATCTAGAAGCTTAGTTGTTGCTTCCTGGGCCTCAAATTTAAATGCAATAGCCCACTTGGGGAATTTTACTGTATAGCCTATTAGTTCTCTTGTTCTAATATCATCTATCGCAATTACTAACCCATCTATATCATAATTCAAGTCAAATCTAATGCTTTTTACATAGTCTATTTCTTTTTCTATTTCATCTATCGAAGTACATACTCTAATATAATCATCAACTGGAAGTCCTTGTTCTTTTATAAAATCCATCATTTCCATGTATGTCGTAAATGGAGTCCCTTCTTTATATCCTACATCGTAAAAGAAAGCGGATAAATTTCTTCGTGCAGTTTCTTTTACATTCAAATTTCTTAAGGCTCCTGCTGCTCCATTTCTTAGATTCTTTAGTGGCGTATCAGAAGTTTCATTATATTTATCAAAAGCTTCTTGAGTCATTATAGCTTCTCCATGAACTTCTAAAACATCACCACTATTGATCTTTAGCGGAATTGATTTGATTGTTTTAACTTGCGAAGTTACTTCTTCTCCAATACTTCCAGTTCCTCTTGTTGCAGCTATTTCAAGTATACCTTCAGTATTATATGTTAAGTTAATTGTTAAACCATCAAATTTCTTTGTAACCACGTATTTTAGATCAGGCAGATTTTCACCTCTGCTTCTAGCCTCTTCTACAAACTTAACATTTCTATTATGCCAATCTATAATTTCTTGCAAACTTTGTGCTTTATCTAAACTCCAAAGTCTTGCTTTATGAGTATATTTTCTAAACCCATCTAATACTATATCGCCAACTCTTAATGTAGGTGAATAAGGAAGTACATATCCTGTTTCTCTTTCTAACTCTTGAAGTTCATAGTATTTTTCATCATAGTCCTTATCACTTACAGATGGACTATCTAAAGAATAATATTCATATGAATATCTATTTAACTTTTCTACAAGTTCTTTTATTCTTTCAATCTTATCCATATTAGACCTCCAAATTCTCACTAAATCATTTTAAGTTTTGCAAAAGATAATAGTAATGATTTAACACCTTGCTTATCAAAAGCAACTGTTAACTTCTTATCATTTCCTGTATCTGCAACTGCTACAATTGTTCCTTTCCCAAACTTTTCGTGAACAACCTTTCTGCCAAGTGTTGCTTCACTGCTAGTCACATATTCTGTTGCAACTTCACTCATAGCGCTTGTTCCAACTATATTAGGAATACTGTTTTTAGAAGCAAATGAATTTCCACTGCCCATAATACTCCCCCTCAAGCTATGGGGGTTGTTATATGAACTGTTTCTAACTATAGCATCTCTGCTCTTAATACCAGCCTTCTCTCCCCCTACATACTCTTTAAGTTCTGACTTTATCTCATTAATAAAGTCAGATTGAGGGTAAGCTACTGTTTTTCCAAATACTCTTCTTACTTCAGCTGAAGTCATAAATAATGTCTGTTTAGCTCTAGTTATACCAACATAACATAATCTTCTTGACTCTTCCATCTCTGATTCTTTTTCAAAGGATGCTGTTCCTGGGAAAATACCATTTTCCATACCAACCATAAATACAACTGGAAACTCTAATCCTTTTGCACTATGTATTGTCATTAATACTACTGCATCATCTTCTTCTTCAATCTTATCTGTATCCTGAACTAAAGAAACTCTCTCTAAATACGCAGATAGCGAATTATCTTCACTGTTCTTTTCAAAGTCAACTGCATCGGAAACAAGTTCCTTTAAATTTTCGACCCTGCTCTTATCTTCGATCTCATTTGATTCTTTTAATTGTTTAAGATATCCTGTATCTTTTAATATAGATTCAATAAGCACTGAAACTGGAACAGTCTCACTAAGTTCCATTAAATTTTCCATTAATGCAACAAATGGTTCAATAGTTGAAACATTTCTTGGAGTCAATGTTGGAATACTTCTCACTTCAGCCAGAGCGTCCCATAAATTCAACTCAAAATCAGTTGCAAATTCTTGCACTTTTGAAACAGTTGCATCCCCAATGCTTCTCTTAGGCACATTTATAATTCTTCTGATACTAATATCATCTTGAGGATTAATAAGAGTTTTTAAGTATGCTAATATATCCTTAATTTCCTTTCTATCATAAAACCTTGTACCTCCTACTATTTTGTATGGAATACCCTTTCGTCTAAGACTTTCTTCGAAAATTCTTGATTGAGCATTTGTTCTATATAATATAGCAAAATCATTGTAGTTTTTGTCTTCTTTTTCTTTTATCTCTTGAATTTGTTTTCCAACAAAATCTCCTTCATCACTATCTGCATATGCTCTGTATATCTTAATTTTACTTCCTGGCTCTTGTTCAGTCCTTAATACTTTACTTTTCCTGTTTGCATTATTTACAATTACAACATTAGCTGCTGTTAATATGTTTCCTTTAGATCTATAATTTTGTTCAAGCTTAATTACTTTAGCTCCCGGATAATCTTTTTCAAAATCAAGAATATTTTGAATATCTGCACCTCTCCATTGGTAAATACATTGATCGTCATCTCCTACGACACATATGTTCTTATATTTAGATGCCAGCAGCTTAACCAGCTCGTATTGAGCACCATTAGTATCCTGATACTCATCTACCATGATATATTTAAATTTATTTTGATAGAAATCCAGTACCTCGGGACTGCTTTTGAAAAGTTCAACTGTTTTAAAAATTAAATCATCGAAGTCTAAAGCATTATTTTCTTTTAGCCTCTTTTGATACATTTCATATACATCTGCAACTTTCTTTTCTCTAAAGTTAGCTTCATTTTCTAACATAAAGCTTCTAACACTTTGCATTCTATCTTTCGCTTTTCCTATCTTCCCCATTATCTCTTGTTCTGTTATATCTTTATCATTAATATTAAGTGCTTTCATACACTCTTTTACTAATGTCTTTTGATCTGAGCTATCATATATAGTGAAACTACTTTTATAGCCTATCTTATCTATCTCTCTCCTTAAAATCCTAACACAAGTTGAATGGAAGGTGGATATCCACATATTTTCTGCTCTTTCACCAATAAGTGCTTTAACTCTATCCTTCATTTCTTTTGCAGCTTTATTTGTAAAAGTGATAGCTAATATACTATAAGGTGCAATACCTAAATCTTCAATCATATGTGCCATTCTATGTGTTAATACTCTAGTCTTACCCGAGCCCGCTCCGGCTAAAATAAGTACCTGCCCATCAATTGTGGTTGCCCCTTCATATTGTTCTTTATTAAGTAATGATTTTAAATCCATTTACTTATTCCTCCTTTCCCAATCCTTAAATATTATACCATATGTGCTTATGTTTAAATCATCAAGGTAGCTAAAATATTATTTTTAATTACATATATTCAAATTTATATCCTGGGTTAGTTTCTATTACTTTGAATAATTAATACATTATCTAAGAATATAAAAAAACACCTGATATTTTTTAATCAAGTGTTACTTGTCTATTATTAATGATTTCATAACTTTAACCACCATATATTAGTCACTCTAATTTTTCTATCTTAGAAATCTGAGATACTATATTTTAAAGTTTGAAACATCTTTTTCTAATACAGATGAAATATTAACTAGTTTTTTTGCTGTTATAGAGAGTTCATTTGTTATAGCTGCTTGTTCCTCTGTAGATGCTGTTACTTCTTCTGAAAGAGCTGAGATTTCTTGTGATTTTGAAGCTATCTTTTCAACTGTATCCAAAATTTCATCTCTTCCTTTCATAGTTTCTTGGAGTACCACATGAACCTTATTAATATCGCTAGGAATATTATTCACCTTGCTAATAACCCCTTTAAATGATGTTGTTACGTTATTAATATCATTTTTACTCTCTTCTACTATTTTAGTTAAAAGCTCTGTTGTACTAGAAACATCATAAGTTTCTTTCATTACTGTATTTATTAATAGAGTTATACTTTTCGATGAATTTAATACTTCTTCCGCAAGTTTTCGTATTTCTTCTGCTACTACTGAAAATCCTTTTCCTGCGTCACCTGCTCTTGCCGCCTCAATAGATGCATTCAATGCTAAAAGATTAGTTTGATTAGCCACTCCATTTATAACATCCACTATAGAATTAATTTGCGATATAGTTTTATCTAAATTCTCTACCTTTGCTTTCGATACCAAAAATGAATTTAACATATCATCGATAGTATCAGCTAATTTGTTTATAGTTTCTACTCCTATATTTGTATCTTCTTTTATGGTCTTTCCACCATCAGCTAGCAATGTCAATTTATTATCCACATTATCCAAGTCTACTGAAAAACTTTCTAATAAACTAACGGCCTCTTCTAAAGCTTCTGTTTGTTTTATACCCTCTTGAGATACACTGGTTACTGAAGCTGCAATTTCTTCACTAGATGATGCTACAGTACTACCACCAATTTCAATATTTTTTGATAAGTTACTTAAACTTTCTGATATTACTTTAGTTTTCCTAACAAGCTCTCTCATACTTTTTCTAGTCTTACTACTTGCAGCTGCTAATTTTCCGATTTCGTCTTTACCTGTAATTCCATACTCTGCTGTAAAATCCCCATCTCCTGCTTTTTCAATAACATCTTTAATAATTTCTATAGGTCTCGCAATTCGCTTTCCTATATATACACCTGCAGCAGCGGCTAATAACAAAACAACTATCGCATAGATTATACTTTTTATAATGGTATTTCTAATAGATTTTTGCATGTTATCAACAGAAATTCCAATTGAAAGGCCATATCCTATAGTATCTCCATCCTTGATTGGAACAGTTACATTATATGCAGGAGTTCCTTTCCATTCATACATATATGTGCCTATGTTCCCTTTAAATACGCTATCTAATCCTGCTGATTCAATTTTTTCACCAATAGATTCTTTTGATGTCCCTGCCACGAGAGTTTTATCTCTTGATATTACACCTATGTAGCTTAATTCTCCATCTGAATATTTATATGTTTGATCTATTATACTTTGTATTTTATCTGTATTTCTAACTCCTACATTTTCTATATTTGCTCTTATATTATTAACTAAAGTCATGCCATCTGCTTTCATTTGGTTTTGTATTCCACTTACCATTTGATATGAAAAGAAAGATATACAAATCAAAATTATTATTGCTGAAATTAAAACAAAATTAAAAATTAATCTTTTTCTTATGGAATTAAACACATTACCCCTCCTTAATATTTGAATATATATGATTATTTTAATTATAATTTCCCATATAGTTTTTATCTTTTATTTAGTACCCGAAACGAATCTTTTTCTAATATATTTCGTCCGCGTACGAAATATATTAGAAATTTATAAATCTTTTATTTGTTTATACCAATGTATAAAATGTCTCTAGTTTTAAACTCCTATAACTTCTGTAACCCCTGGTACTTCTTCCTTTAATCTTTGCTCAATAATCATTTTTATTGTCATCATTGCTCCTGGACAATTTCCACAAGCACCTTGCATTTTTACACTTACAACTCCATCTTCGCTCACATCTACCAATTCAACATCTCCACCATCTCTTTGTAGTATTGGTCTGACTTTGTCTAATGATTTTACTATTAACTCTTTCATACTAATATCCTTCTTTCTATACTTTTCGTACGCGTACGAATTATCTATTTTAAAAAATGCTGTTAAAGCATTTTTATTATATTTTTAAGAGCTTTCTCTATATTATCTTCTAGGATTGCTTTTTGATCCTCATCAAAATCTTTTAATATTATATCTAGAAATTCTTTCTCCATAACTCGAAGCTTTTGTTTTATTATTACAGCTTCTGGAGTCAAACTGATATATACACTTCTCTTATCCTCAGAGCACATGCACTTATTTATCAATCCCTGACTCTCATACTTATTTATTATGTCAGACAAAGATGATTTTGATATTCTCCATATACTTGCTATTTCATTAAAAAGTAGCTTTGAACCATCCTCAGGTAGAATATCAAATAGAGTTATATGATTTTGTAATATAGGTAATCGCTCATCCTTTATTTTTTTTGTCAAAAATTTGTTAGATGCTTCAACAATTATATTCATTTTTCCAACGATACATTTGTTTTTCATTTTCACCACCTCATTCGTTCGGGTACGAATTAATTTTAAGATTTTATTCTTTATCTGTCAATATATTTTTAATTTATATTATGATTTTTTATTTTATCATTTGTCAATTTCTCATTCAAAAGCAATTAATTTAAAAAATCACTTCTTCTAAGACTTTGTTTCTGATTGATAATTCAGCCCCCAGTCATACATAGATTGAATTATTGGAGCCATCGAAACCCCAAGAGTTGTAAGTTCATATTCCACACGTGGAGGTACTTCTGCATATACTGTACGCTTTACAATTCCATCCCTCTCTAACTCTCGCAATTGTAGTGTGAGAGTTCTGTGAGTCACATTTGACATTAATCGCTTAAGTTCATTAAACCGCTTCTTGCCTCCTAATAAACGATATAAAATAATTCCCTTCCATTTACCACTAATTATATTTAATGTTGTTTCCACAGGACATGGACGATTATGGCAATCCGAATTCATTATTTGTTCTTGCATATTTATCACTCCTTCAGTATAAAAAAGATACTTAGGTAACTTGCTTTATATTATATATAAAAATTGTGCGTACTTCAATATAGTATCCAATCATGCTAGACTTAATTTATAGTAAATGAAAGGTGGTTTTAATATGAATAATAAAAATCAAGAAATTATAGATGCATTTCAATTTCGTCATGCTTGCAAACAATTCGATCCTACTAAAGTGATATCTAAAGAAGATTTTGATACAATACTTGAGGCTGGACGTCTTTCTCCAAGTTCCTTTGGCTTTGAGCCTTGGAAGTTCCTCGTTGTACAAAATACAGAACTTAAGGAAAAGTTATTCCCCATATCATGGGGTGCTCAAAACAGTTTTAAGGGTGCTAGTCATTTTGTAATTCTACTTGCGCGAAAGAAAGCCGACACACTTTACAACTCTGAGTATCTTACTAAAATCATGTCCGATGTTCAAAATCTTCCTAATGAAGTAGCTGAACAAAAAATAGCTGCATTTGAAAGCTTCCAAAAAAATGATTTTAACTTATTAGAAAGCGATAGAGCACTTTTTGATTGGGCAAGTAAACAAACTTATATTGCGCTAGGAAACATGTTGACAGCAGCAGCTTTCCTACAAATCGATTCTTGTCCAATCGAAGGATTCAATATAGAAAAAGTTGAGAAGCTTCTTCAAGAGGAAGGCATCTTAGATACTGAGCATTTTGGAGTTTCTGTTATGGCCAGCTTTGGATATCGCGCTAGAGAACCACATAAAAAAACAAGACAGTCTTTAGATGCTATGGTACAGTGGATTTAATAACCTATAGCCACATAATTGAATTTAGAATCAATAATCATTAAGTATGTAAATATCCTCATATAACCTAGTATTAAAGTATTTATTAATTCCGATTAAAATAAAGTATCAAATTATTTATATTTAAAAGAATAATTGCTGAAAAATGAGTCATAGCATTGTATATCTATGACTCATTTTTTTATTATATGTATAAATACAACGATTAATATTAAAAATAAAAAATAATGTGTGTAAACTAGAGAAATAATAATCTATATGTTAAGATATTCAGTACTATGGTAAAATAAATCAATATATGTATAAATTAAATAGATTGGCTATAAAGTTTAAAGATTGGAGTGAACAACTTGGAACGATTAGATAAGGTAATATCTAACTTAGGATATGGAAGTAGAAAAGATGTTAAATCTTTTGTTAAGAAGGGAATCATAGAAGTTGACGGTGTGGTAGTGAAAGATAATGGATTACTTGTTAATCCTGAGAAATCTGTTATAAAGGTAAACGGCGAAGAAATATTATATCGTAAATATATATATTTAATGATGAATAAACCAGATGGCGTAATATCTGCAACCCATGATAATAGAGATGAGACGGTTATTGATTTGTTAAACTTAGAACATCAAGTATTTGAACCATTTCCAGTTGGGCGATTAGATAAAGATACTGTTGGTTTATTATTGTTAACTAATGACGGAGATCTCAATCATAGATTAATATCGCCTAAATGGCATGTTGATAAAGTATATTACGCTGAAATTAATAAAAAGGTTGATGAAAAAGACATCTTAGCTTTTAAGAATGGAATCACTTTAGATGATGGCTATAAATGTCTAGAGGCCAAACTAGAAATATTATCTAGTAGCGATGATGGATCTGAAATTAGACTTACTATACAAGAAGGAAAATTCCATCAAGTCAAAAGAATGTTTGAAGCTGTTGGAAAAACTGTTACATATCTTAGAAGAGAAGAATTTGGTGGTCTTTTATTAGATCCAGATTTAGAAGAAGGCGAATATAGAGAATTAACAGATGAAGAATTAAGCCTTTTAAAGAGCTATTAACGAATATTAAACAATTTTGCAATAAAATAATTCATTTATCCCAAAAATATTCATATTTTTTATTAAATTACTTGCATTATGAATGATAATACCCTATAATATTCTTGCAAGGATAAATAAAAGGAATATATAGCCCCCTTTTTATTTATTGCTTATTGCTTATTGCTAAAGCGCAACCTAGCCCCAAGGGTTGCGTTTTTTATTGTTTAAAAATGAAAACATTTACTCTATTGTTGTAAGGATTACATTAAAACGTATTCTAATATAATTTTTATAAAATCTATACTAAACTTACAAAAATCAAAAAGTGAAATAAAAAAATCATTTCGGCTAAATAAATGATTTTTTTATTTCACTTTTCAGTTGCTTATCTATATTTATAAAACAATTCATCACAAGAAGTCCAGAATGCAAGCATTCTAGACTCCACTTCTATAGTATCCCATTACTCTCGGAACGTAATTTTGAGTTTCCGATGGCATTTTATATAGATCATTTGCTGATGAAACTCCTCTTCTTTGCATAGTACCTGGTCCTCCATTGTATGCCATAAGAGCCATTTCTGCATTTCCATTATACTGATCTAAATATTCCTTAAGCAGTTTAGTTCCACCATTAATATTTTGGTTTACATCATACCCATCTGTAATACCTAAATGTGCAAAATTCTGCGGCATTATTTGCATTAGGCCTGCTGCTCCAACTCCAGAAGTTGAATTAGAATCAAAATCTGATTCCTGCTTAATTATAGCAAGAATTAAGTTTGAATCTACTCCATATTTTTTAGCTGCACTATCCACTGCACTATATATTTTTCCCATATCCGCACTATTCTTATTAGACGATATACGTCCTGACGCATCTGTGAAATTGATATATTTATTACTCAAGATCATTGGTATATCCTCAAGCTTTTGTCCCGTAGAATATTTTTGAATTACCCTAGAAATATCATTTACATTTATATCATTTTTATTATTTAACTCTTCAGAACCTTCTGCTTTGCCATCAGTTTTACCATTCTCTTTAATTGCATCAGCAGAATTTTGATTAGATTTCTTTGATGATTCCATTAAATTTTGCATAACAAGTTGAAATGCCAAATTTGTTTCATTGCTGGTTGTACTATCGGAGCTAGAATCATTAGTTACTTGTCCATTTCCCAACATGCTCATTGCTAACAATTGTTCATTTGAGACTTTACTTAAATTATCTATTCCCATCTTTTAATAACCTTCCTCCAAAATTTATCTTAAGTTTATTTTCGAACTATTCTTTAATATCTTTAACGTAAAATGTTATTTTATCGTAATCTTCGTAGCTAACTTTTTTATAATAACTCTTTGCTAAAGCTAAAATCTTATACTTTCCTGGAGTAAATGGCATAAAACTATAGTAATGCTTCTTACTATAAGCTTGCACTTTTCTCCAATTGTTATTCTCCATTAAATAAAATTCATAACAGACGTCCTTGCCACCTCTGCTTATAACTTCAAAAGTTAATTCTTCATTTATTTTTCCTTCTAGCCTATTAGTTATTATTTTAGTATCTATTACTGGAGCAGCCTCACCGACATGTAAAGTTATTTGCTTCTTTGAATCATATTCACCCTTGCATTTTAAATTTTTAGCATAAACCTCTATGGTGTATTTACCCGCTATTTTAGGAATAAACCTTAGCTTTTTATTTTTTGAGAACTCTGTTTGCTCAATTGAGTGTCCATTAATCTTAGTTTCATACTTTACCAGAACACTTTGAGTATTTTGGATAATACATTCAAATTCTATAGTATCTCCAATCAAGTAAGTTTCTTTATAAGGTAAAATTATATAATCTATCTCCCCCGGTAAATACTCCATAGCTTTCAAATTAATTAATGTCTGAGCGTCATAAGGCTTGTCAGAGTACTTATCCTTGAGCATTATTTCTATTTCATATTCCCCAACTTCTTTAGGAATAAAATTAATCCAGTTAGATTTATTATATTCTATACTTTCTACCTTTTTATTACCCTTTCTTATGCTAAAGGCATATTGGAGTTGTGTCCCACCTTCACCATTCACCATTATGTTAACAGTTTCTCCAGCAATAGTTTTCTTTTCTTTATCAATTACTATATCTAAAATCTTTACTGGTTTTTTACCTTTCTTTTCAATAGTGAATGCAATTTTCTTAGCATCTTCATATTCACCTTTATAATTTATGTCTTTAACATATAATATTACTTCATATTCCCCTGCTTCCATAGGCGTCCATACAAATTCATCCTTATCACAAAAACCGGTATCTTCTTCAATAGTTCCCTTTACCTTATACCTATATTGTAACGTACTTCCCCCCTGTACTTTTGAAGTGAATCTTATATCTGTTTCACTTGCTTGTGGAGAGTTTAAATTAGCTACAAAGCTATTAATCTTAATATCTTTATAAGGCTTAACATTATAAACCAAAACAGCCCTATCATCATATTCTTTATTGGATAATATACTTTTGACTAAGCATAAAATCCTATAATTACCCGACTCAAGCTCTCTATAATACACATCGTTCTTGGTTGAGTAATCTTGTATACAAACCGACTTTCCATCCTTAGATATTTTATAGAATTTATATAATAGTATGACATCCTCTTCCGATTGTACCTTAATATTAGTTTCTACTATAAATCCAAGCTTATCTCCAACTATTAACGATTTATTTAAACACTTGAAATTTACTATTTCTACCTTTGCAGCATCTATAACCTTTATTTTTATGGTTTTATAATCTTCAAAGTTCTCAGCAGATTCCATCCTCTTGCATTGAATTAAAAACTCTTTTTCTCCCATTTCAGTTGCTGTATACCTTAGTATATTTACTGTATCATAATCTCGTACTATATCCCATTGATCTTTCTTTCTAAGATAAAATCTATATAAATACTCTTCATCATTATTGGTATTAACTTCTATAAAACATTTTTCTCCGATCATAATTTCTTCTTTATTAATAACAACATCTTCTATAATTCCAAATTTTAATCCGACACTATCTTCTAAATCTTCCGATTCTGCTTTATCATTTTCTAACAGCACTTCATGAAAGACTTCATTTGCGTTATATCCAATATTAACTTCTTTATTTATATTTTCAGAAAGAGCCATTTCATCTCTTCCCTCATCATCAATTCCAACTAAAACTTCTTTTTCATATCTTGAAAGCTCTTTAGCATCTAAAAACACTACATTTTCTTCAGAACTATTTATTAATTCTCTAAACTCTTCATTAATAAAAGGATTTTCCTCTTTAAGATTCAGTAAACTTTTTTCTTCATTATCTATTGCATCATTAGAAATTATGTTATCTTCACTTTCATTAACAGCCTTCTCAACCGATTTTTCATCTTCACTCATATAACTAATAGCATCTCCCTCTACTATTGAATAGCCTTCCTTAGCTAAATAATCTAAAGACTTTTTCCCATCTTTTTCTCTAGCTTGCACCATAACCATATACTCTCCTTCCCTTTTAGGTTTCCACACGCATCTATTATATCCCGAAAACTCCTGGATAGTATTCCAAATTCCACCCTTACCAACTATGAATTTATATTCTAAATTTTCTGTTTCCCCATTATCTATTCTGCTTAATATATTTATTTCCGTACCAATCTTTTGTGGTGTTTGCTTATCAAAAATGATTTCAACATATTTCAACTGAAGTTCTTCCATAAAGTTCATACCCCTTCCACAACGCTTCTCAAACCACTCCTTATTTATATTATACATTTATACCAATATTTGTAAATAACTTCAGCTGTTTTTTTATTTTGATTATATCATATTTTTCTATTCAAACTCATATATATAATGTACTTTTTATTAAGAACAATGACGACTTATTAAGCTTTAATCGAAGATCACTAAATTATTGACTTAATGGTTTTCATCATCATAAAATATCAATAAAAAAAGAAGCCTATTACAAGCCTCTAAAAATTAACCTCTTATAAGTCTTATTAAATTTTTTTCCAGTCTTAAATCATCTTCTTCTGTTCGCTTTTTGTGATTGGAGGTTCTCCCTCCACTTCTTCTTATTTTTTGAGATATATGTCTTTCTTCTAACATTCTATCAATATTCTTTTCATCATATATGAATCCTTTAGGATTTATTACTTTTGCCTTTTTAGACAAACATATTGCTGCCACACCATAATCTTGAGATACAATTATATCTCCCTCTTTAGTTTCATTCATTACATACATATCCACGCTTTGAAATCCACTATCAACAACTTTGACCTGACTATAATCACTTTGAATAAAATGGTGAATATCACAATATATTACCACTGGAATCTCATGATCTTTTGCTGCTCTTTCAATAATGGAGATGCCCGGACAGGCATCTCCATCAATTATTATTTTCATAATTAAATTAAAGTCTCTTTTCTAGTTCTGCCTTCATTTCTTCAAATCCTGGCTTTCCTAGTAATGCAAACATGTTTTTCTTATATGCTTCAACTCCTGGTTGATCAAATGGATTTATACCTAATAAATGTCCACTGATTCCACAAGCTTTTTCGAAGAAGTAAACCATATATCCAAAATAATATGCTGAAATTTCTGGTACGCTTAATACCATATTCGGAACTCCACCATCATTATGAGCTAATAAAGTTCCTTGGAATGCTTTCTTATTTACGAAATCCATAGTTTTTCCAGCCAAGAAATTTAATCCATCTAAATCGCTATCAGCTTCTTCTATATTGATCTCATATTTTGCTTTTTCTATATTTATAACTGTTTCAAAAAGTATTCTTCTTCCATCTTGAACATATTGTCCCATCGAGTGAAGATCAGTACTAAAGTCAACTGCAGCTGGGAATAGTCCTTTACCGTCTTTACCTTCTGATTCTCCATATAATTGTTTCCACCATTCGTTAAAGAAATGAAGTGATGGTTCATAGTTTACTAATACTTCAATAACTTTACCTTTGTTATATAAAGCATTTCTAACAGCTGCATATTTGTATGCATCATTTTCTTTAATTGATGGAACTGAGTACGCTTCTCTTGCATCAGCAGCACCTTTCATCATTTCATCAATATCGATTCCAGCTGCAGCTATTGGTAACAATCCAACCGCTGTTAATACTGAGAATCTTCCTCCAACATCATCAGGTACTACAAAACTTTCATATCCTTCTGCATCTGCTAATGTTTTTAATGCTCCTCTAGCCTTATCAGTTGTAGCATATATTCTCTTTCTTGCTTCATCTACTCCATACTTATTTTCTAAATAAGTTCTTAAAATTCTAAATGCAATTGCAGGTTCTGTAGTAGTACCTGATTTTGAAATTACATTTACACTTATATCTTTACCTTCAACAGCTTGTAAAAGTTCTGCCATATATGTTGAACTAATATTGTTTCCTACATAAAAAATCTTAGGAGCTTTTCTCTTATCGCTATCTAATGCATTATGAAAGTTATTTGTTAACATTTCAATTGCTGCTCTAGCACCAAGATATGATCCACCTATTCCTATAACTATTAAAGCATCTGAATCAGATTGAATTTTTTCTGCTGCTTTTTTTATTCTATCAAATTCATCCTTATCATAATTTACTGGAAGGTCAACCCACCCTAAAAAATCGTTTCCTGCTCCTGTTTTATTGTGTAACTTATCATGTGCACTCTTAACCATTTCCTCCATATAATCAATTTCAGTTAGGTTTAAATAAGGTGCAACTTTTGATAAATCTAATGATATACCTTTACTCATTTTCTTATCCTACCTCCAAACACAATTATTAAAAATTCTATTTTATTATATCACAAATTATCCAAATGATATCTTTAGTTTTATTTTTTTCACAAATATATAACAATTACTAAAATTATTAGGTTTGATTTAATTTTTCTATGTTTTATTTTTACTATATACATAAATTAATATACATTTATTTAATCATGTTACTAATAAATATAGAGGAATATAAAAATATCCCTCTATATCTATACTATAAATTCTATATAATATTTATTTGCTTAACAGCAGCATTTGCACTTGCAACAACAGCGTTTATTTTTTCTTATATACTCTAAAACTTCTTGTTTTGCCTTTTCATAGCCATCTTTATATCCTTCTTGATATCCTGCTGTTTCTCCCTTTGTTTCTCCATCTTCAAGACCGTCACAATATCCATCTCTATAACCGTCATTATAAGCATCTTCTAATGCGTCAGCTAAACGATCATAGTCACACCTACGACGACAATCATTAGTATTAGTAGCACCAAGAGTTCCACTAGGATTATTACAGTTTCTTCTGTCTGTATCTCCAAGTTCATCCCCACAACGAGGTCTGCAATCTCTACAATTATATCTGTTCTCCATTTTATTCTCTCCTTTGTAATTGGCTATATAAGCCCTATAATAAAAGCAAAAAAACTCGCGAATCTAATAATTTCCTAGTATTATATTATGCTGATTCATTATATTTGTTATTGGTTAAGTAAAAATAAGTATTTCATTAGTCATAGAAAAGATCATCCTATAAAAGTCCAATAAATTGTCATCTATAATAATTGATGGAAAAATAATGCTCCTTGAGCTTATGAATTATATAACAAAAAGAGTAGCCTTACGACTACTCATAATATTATTAATTTATTTTATATTTTTTCTTTTTAAGACTTAATCATTTCATAATATATAACTTGTCAGTTTTCCTTTATTATTGCTTGTCAGATGCGGTACTTATTTTACGAACTAGTGCCATACCTGCAATTATTACTAATAATATTATTGACATATGTACCCCTCCTTAATTTCTTCTACATATTTATGATACTACACCTATGTAAACGTATCAATCTGTAATTAGTGGGATAGTATGAAAATAAAATTTACTCTTCCGTTAACTTCCTATATATTATTCCACTTACATTTTAGTTACTAATTTTTATTCAATTTATATTAACTTGTAAATCAGATCATTCTTTTTCTTACCAGCATTATCCCTAAAATCAATAAAAAAGCAGCTTAGATATTACACTTTTCAGATAATATCTAAACTACTAGATCCTTTATTAACTTATTTAATTTTCTTATTTAACAATCTTACTATCTATTCAAATTCTATAGTAGCTGGTGGCTTTCCTGTGCAATCATACATTACACGATTTACACCTTTTACTTCATTTACAATTCTAGTTGTTACTTTTCCAAGTACTTCCCATGGAAGATCTGCTGATTCTGCAGTCATGAAATCACTTGTAGTTACAGCTCGAAGGGCAATTGCATAATCATATGTTCTTTCATCCCCCATAACACCTACTGAACGCATATTAGTAAGAGCTGCAAAGTATTGACCAATTTCTTTATCAATACCTGCTTTTGCAATTTCTTCACGATAAATCGCATCTGCTTCTTGAACTATTTTAACTTTTTCAGCTGTTACCTCTCCAATGATACGTATTCCAAGTCCAGGTCCTGGGAAAGGTTGTCTGAACACTAATTTTTCAGGTATACCAAGTTCAAGTCCTGCCTTACGTACCTCATCTTTAAATAATAATCTAAGAGGTTCTATTATCTCTTTAAAGTCAACATAATCAGGAAGACCTCCAACATTATGATGTGATTTTATAACTGCTGATTTACCAAGACCACTTTCAATTATATCTGGATAAATAGTTCCTTGTACTAAGAAATCAACTGCACCTATTTTCTTAGCTTCTTCTTCAAATACTCTGATGAACTCTTCACCAATTATTTTTCTCTTTTGCTCTGGTTCTTCTACTCCAGCTAACTTTTCATAAAATCTTTCTTGTGCATTTACACGAATGAAATTCAAGTCATATTGACCATTAGGTCCAAATATTTCTTCAACTTCATCTCCTTCATTTTTACGAAGTAATCCATGATCCACAAATACACATGTTAATTGTTTTCCAACGGCTCTTGAAAGTAGTACTGCTGCTACAGATGAATCAACTCCTCCTGATAATGCACATAATACTTTACCATTTCCAACTTTTTCACGAACTTCTTCAATTGTCTTTTCAACAAATGAATCCATTTTCCAATCACCAACACATTCACAAATATCATATACAAAATTTGAAAACATCTTAGTTCCTTCTTGTGTATGCATTACTTCTGGATGAAACTGAACTGCATATAGATTTTTTTCTTCACATTCCATACCTGCAACTGGACATACTGGAGTGTTTGCTACTATTTTAAAGCCTTCTGGTGCTTTTTCTATGTAATCTGTATGACTCATCCAACAGATAGTAGATGGTGATACACCCTTAAAAATCTTTGATTCTATGTTAATATCAACTTTTGTCTTTCCATATTCACTTACAGGAGCTGTCGCAACTTTTCCTCCAAGAATATGTGACATTAATTGTGAACCGTAGCATATTCCAAGTATAGGAATTCCAGCCTCTAATAATTCTTTATCACATAAAGCAGAACCTTCACCATATACACTATTTGGCCCACCTGTAAATATTATTCCCTTTGGATTCATTTCTTTTATTTTATCAACACTTAAAGTATGTGGATGAACTTCACAATATACATTGCATTCTCTAACTCTTCTAGAAATTAATTGATTATATTGCCCACCGAAATCAATAACTAAAATTAATTCTTTTTTCATGGTTTCCTCCTAAACTGTTCTTATAAATTCTATTATCGACTAAATAAATCTTTTTATCAATAAATTAAGACAAATTTCACCGGAAAATTTATAAATATTAATATTAAAAACTTTAATTAAATATTACTTTAGCAAATTAAGTAATGCACAGTTCACATAAGTGGTATATTCTTTGATAGTGAACTGTGCATTTTACTATTGTCCTACACTATAGTTAGGTGCTTCTTTAGTAATATTAATATCGTGTGGATGACTTTCTCTATATCCAGACGCTGTTTGAACAACAAAATTAGCTGTTTCGTATAATAAATCAAAATTCTTTGCTCCTAAATATCCCATTCCCGATTGAATTCCGCCCATTAATTGGAATATAGTATCTGAAACAAATCCTTTATATGCAACTCTTCCTTCTACACCTTCTGGAACTAATTTTTTATTACCTTCCTGGAAGTATCTATCTTTAGATCCACATTCCATAGCAGCTAAAGATCCCATTCCTCTATAAACTTTATAACTTCTTCCTTGATATATTTCCATTTCTCCTGGTGCTTCTTCACAACCTGCAAATAATGATCCCATCATAGCAACGGATGCCCCAGCTGCTAAAGCTTTTACTACATCTCCTGAATATTTAAGTCCACCATCAGCAATTACAGGAACTCCATATTTCTTTCCTACTTCCGCGCAATCCATAACAGCTGTTAATTGAGGAACCCCAACTCCTGCAACTACTCTAGTTGTACAAATTGATCCAGGTCCAATACCAACTTTAACACAATCTGCTCCAGCCTTTATTAAATCCTCTGTAGCTTCAGCTGTAGCAACATTTCCTGCTATAACTTGGAGATCTGGATATACTTTTTTAATTTGTGTAACAGCATCTAAAACACCTTTTGAATGTCCATGAGCTGTATCTAGTGTTATAACATCAACATGAGCCTTAACTAATGCATCAACTCTTTCCATCATGTTTCCTGTAACACCTACTGCTGCTCCACATAATAATCTACCTTTACTATCCTTAGCTGCATTAGGAAACTTTTTAACTTTTTCAATATCTTTCATTGTAATTAAGCCCTTTAAAACTCCGTCCTTATCAACTAAAGGTAACTTTTCTACTTTATGCTTCTTAAGAATTTCTTTTGCTTCTTCTACTGTTGTAGTTTCAACTGCAGTTATTAGATTGTCCTTTGTCATTACTTCTGAAATCTTTCTTTGATAATTTGTTTCAAAGATTATATCTCTATTTGTAATTATTCCTATTAGTTTTCCTTCCTTAGTTGTAATAGGAACTCCTGATATTCTATATTGAGCCATTAAATTTTCCGCATCTTGAATTAGATGGTCTTCTGATAAGAATATAGGATCAGTAATAACTCCATTTTCTTGTCTTTTAACTCTGTCTACTTCCTTTGCTTGCTCTTCGATAGTCATATTTTTATGTATAATTCCGATTCCGCCTTCTCTTGCCATTGCTATTGCCATTTTAGATTCAGTTACTGTATCCATACCTGCACTCATCAAAGGGATATTTAATTGTATTGTCTTTGTTAAATTTGTTTTTGTACTTACCTCTCTTGGTAATATTTCTGATTTGTTCGGAACTAATAACACATCATCAAAAGTATATGCAGTCTTAATTATTTTAGCCATTATAAATCCTCCTTGGTTTTGAATAATTTAATTCATTTTTATATATTTGTGATTTATTTCTTGCATAATTTATTGTATAAAAAAAGCACATTAACCCCAGAAGTGACGTTAATATGCTAATAAAAATCTAATTTTAGCGTATACTAATATCACTCATAGTCGGAATTTTACGGTTTCCGGTAGATACTCCTTGCCATATTCAAGGTATATACAAGTTTTTAAATGTGCTATGTTTTGAATTAAAACTATTATAATGTATGTACAATATAAAGTCAATAAATTTGAAATTAAAATTGCAAATTTTAATTATCATAGATATTAGTTATGACATATTTTTACTATGCTCAAATTTTAGTTATTCAAATGATAATTTTTTATTGATTATTTTACATCCTTGTCTGAAGATTTGGTAATTGTATCTGAAGTTTTAGTAATTGTAGCTGGATTTAGCACTTCTGTATTTTCTATCAAATCAAATTCTGCCCCATTAAGTATCTCATAACAATTCTTTAAACTTGTGGTACTAACATTTATATTATTTAATTCAACACCTTCTAAGTATTTACTTACCCCTTTGTTGCTTATTGCATTACTTATAACTGTATTTTCACTCATAGATGAATCATGTCTCAAATTATATGATTCAACTGCCATTACGACTTTTCTACATTGATCCACAACTTTTACTTTTTTAGCTTCCTTTATATATCCATTTACTTTTGGTAGTATCACCGTAGCTAAAATTCCTATAATAGCTATTACTGCTATAATCTCAATTAAAGTAAATCCTCCTTTCTTTTTTCTCCTATAAATATCTTCTTTTTTATATGTATCACTAAACCATGCACTTTCAACTTTATTAATCTTAGATTTATTCTTACGGTACTCCAAAATCTATCTCCTTACCTAAATGTTTTTATTTAAATTATTCCTTATTCTTTAATTTATATACAAATTATGGTATAGAAATAAGGATTTATTTATGCCTAGTAAATAAATAATTAAATGCAAAGAGAGAAAGGTAAGCAATATTATAACTGCTTACCTTTCTCTCTGATTAAGTAGTAAATACATATTTACTACTTATATTTATTTTAGTACATTCCGTCCATTCCCATTCCTGGAGCACCTGGCATTGCTGGCTCTTTTGCTGGAATATCAGCAACTGCTGCTTCTGTTGTTAAGAATGTTGAAGCTACTGATGCTGCATTTTGAAGAGCTGATCTAGTAACCTTAGTTGGATCAACTATTCCACTCTTAATCATGTTAACATATTGATCATGTAATGCATCATATCCTATACCCGGTTCACTATTCTTAACTTTTTCAATTATTACTGAACCTTCTACTCCTGCATTAGTTGCTATCTGTCTTACAGGTTCTTCTAATGCTTTAACAATTATGTTTATACCAACTTGTGTATCTGGAACATCTGAAGTTAATTTTGCAACTTCTTTAATCGCATTAACATACGCAGTACCACCACCTGATACTATTCCTTCTTCCACGGCAGCTTTTGTTGCAGCTAAAGCATCTTCAATTCTAAGTTTCTTTTCTTTTAATTCAGTTTCTGTTGCCGCACCAACTTTGATTACTGCAACCCCTCCAGCTAATTTAGCTAATCTTTCTTGTAACTTTTCTTTATCAAATTCTGAAGTTGTTTCTTCAATTTGAGCTTTGATTTGGTTGATTCTTTCCTTAATTGCATTAGAATCACCTTTACCGTTAACTATTACAGTGTTTTCTTTACTTACTTTAACACTATCAGCTGTACCTAACATATCAATTGTAACTTCTTTTAACTCTCTTCCTAATTCTTCAGCTACAACTGTTCCACCAGTTAATGTTGCAATATCTTGTAACATTTCTTTTCTTCTATCTCCGAATCCTGGTGCTTTTACAGCTACACATGTGAATGTTCCTCTTAATTTATTTACTACTAATGTAGCCATTGCTTCCCCTTCGATATCTTCAGCAATAATTAGTAGTTTCTTACCTGATTGAACTATTTGTTCAAGTACTGGTAAGATTTCTTGAATATTTGAAATCTTTTTATCTGTAATTAATATATATGGATTTTCTAGAACTGCTTCCATCTTTTCAGTATCTGTTGCCATATAAGGTGATACATATCCTCTATCAAATTGCATACCTTCAACTACATCTAATTCTGTTCCCATTGATTTAGATTCTTCTATAGTGATAACGCCTTCGTTCCCTACCTTTTCCATAGCATCTGCTATTAACTTACCAACTTCTTCATCAGAAGCAGAAATCGCAGCAACTCTAGCTATATCTTCTTTTCCTTCTACTTGTTTGGAAATTTTTTTAATTTCTTCAACTGCTTTATCTACAGCCATTTTAATACCTGTTCTGATTAGGATTGGGTTAGCTCCAGCTGTCACATTTTTTAATCCTTCTCTAATTATTGCTTGAGCAAGTAAAGTTGCAGTTGTAGTTCCATCTCCAGCTACATCGTTAGTTTTAGTTGCAACTTCTTTAACTAATTGAGCTCCCATGTTTTCATATGGATCTTCTAATTCTATTTCTCTAGCAATTGAAACTCCATCGTTTGTGATTAATGGTGCTCCGAACTTTTTATCTAATACAACATTTCTACCTTTTGGTCCTAATGTAACTTTAACTGTATCAGCTAGCTTATCTACACCTACTTGCATAGCTCTTCTTGCATCTTCTCCGAATTTTAACATTTTAGCCATTTATATTACACGCTCCTTTATTATATGTTATTTATTATATTTCATAATTTCAATTTTACTTTACTAATTAAGCAATATAAATATAGTACTACTCAACTATTGCTAATATATCGTCTTGTTTTAATATTGTATACTCTTCTCCGTCTACCTTAACTTCTGTTCCAGCATATTTAGAGTATAGAACCCTATCTCCAACCTTAACTTCCATAGCCACTCTATTTCCGTCTACAACTGCTCCAGGACCTACTGCAACCACTTCTGCTTCTTGTGGTCTTTCCTTTGCAGTACCAGTTAAGACTATTCCACTTTTAGTCTTTTCTTCTGCCTCTAATTTTTTAATTACTACTCTTTCACCAAGTGGTTTAATGTTCATGAAAAAACCCTCCTTAAAATATATATAATTTATTTGTATTTATAATTATGTTAGCACTCGTTGGTGTTGAGTGCTAACATAATTATAATATCCTTTATAACCATATAATTCAAACATTACTTCTAATATTATATCCCTTTTTTCAGCGAATATTACTTCTTATCTCAAAATATATCCTATTTGCTTAATTTTTCTCTATTTTATTTATTTTTTTATATGCATTTATTTTTTCATATATATATTCATATAAAAAGCTATTTAAAAATAAGAACCCAAATCAGATAAAATTACTGATTTGGGTTTTTGTTCTTATATTATCTTTCTAAATTTACATCGTGGTATTCTTCCAATACTCTATTCGATAATACACTTTTGATTGTTGTTTGTTGATTTAACCTAGTAAATGGAGCCTTAGCTTTCATTACAGATACAATTTTAGCTGCTCCGTTTATACAACCACCTTCGCACATCATACCTTCAATAAAGTTCCCTTGTAACTTTCCTGCCTTAGCCATTGTCATAGTTTTCTTGATATCTGCACCACCTGAAACCTGAACTGGCTTAAATTCTACTTCAACGCCTTTTTCCTGTACGTAATTTTGTATTGCGGCTGTTAATCCACCACCAACAGCAAAATTTCTACCAAAAATTGAAGCTTCATCAACTATTATATCTTCACAAGTTGCTGGATCAACTTCAAAAGCATCAAATAAAGCTACTATTTCTTCAAATGTTAATACATAATCAACTGAATCTTTTATTGAATCAATTAATGCTTCATTTTTCTTTGCAGTACATGGTCCTATAAATACAACCTTTGCATCCTTATCCTTAGCCTTTATATATCTACCTGTAGCAACCATAGGTGAAACAGTCCCAGAAATTTTCTCAGCTTGATCTGGCATCATCTTTTCAATGTAGCTTAGGAATCCCGGACAACATGAATTTGTCATGTAGCTGTCTCCCTTTTCCATTCTTTCTACAAATTCATTACTTTCATGTACAGTTACTGCATCTGCTCCACATGCTACTTCTATCATATCAGTAAAACCTAATGCCTTGATTGCATTCTTAACTTGCCCATAAGTTGTTTTCGGTCCAAATTGTCCAGTTATCGCTGGTGCAACTATAGCATAAATATTTCTATCTTTACTTATCAATTCATTAACAACTCTAACTAATGAACTCTTATCTTCTATTGCTCCAAACGGACATGCTGACATACAAGCACCACAGTTAACGCACTTATCTTCTGTAATTACAGCACTTAGATCTTCTGTATTATAGCTTAGTGCACCCGTTGGACATGATTTTTTACATGGTCTCATATCTTCTGCGATAGCATCATAAGGACATGCTTTTTTACACATTCCACATTCCTTACATTTGTCAGGTTCTATATACGCTCTTCCATCAACATATGTAATAGCTCCAAAATTACACACACTTTGACACTTGTGAGCTACACAATTTCTACAAGAATCAGTAACTTGAAATTTCTTTGTTGGACATCTATCACATGCTTCTTTTATAACATATAATATTTGATTTTCATCTTGTACATCAACTAAGTCTTGTCCATGTTTACCATTGGGCTTATAGCCAGCTGCCAGCTTAGCTCTTTCCAATACTACATTTCTTTCTTGTTCAACAGTATCCCTATAAGTAGGAGTCTCTCCTTCAATCATAGCAAATGGAATTTTTTCTAACTCCTCTTTGCTGATTTTGTTTTCCTTTGCTAATAATGCAACTCTAGTAAGAACCTCATGCTTTAGTCTTAAAAGTTGATTTTCAAATTGAAACATTACACACACACTCTCCCATGAATATTTTTTATCTTTCTTAATTTCATGAGATAATTATAACATACTCTTGTTAAAAATATAACAAGTATTCCGTAATTTAAATTTTCTGAATTTTTCCATTTATTTTTCTATAGTTACTCAGTTAAGAAAACATCTACATTGTTATTTCAGTAAACACTTTTTATTTTTTCAAATCCGCATATTAATATATGAAATTTCCATAAAAATTCATCATATATAGATACAATCTAGCTATAGAAAATCATTATACATGATAAAATTTTATCATTAAAATTTCAACTACTAATGTTTTTTCGCGAGTATATTAAAAAGAATGATTAAAAGCACAAAATAAAAAAGTCTAGAAATAAATAATCTAGACCCTCTTATATTCATTCTTATTCTATATTATACGCTAATCAACACTAATCTTATTTTCTCTCGCATAGTAAAATAAGTATTGTTGTGCAAATCCAGCCAACTTACCAAACTTATTTCTTCCAAATATTCTAATCTTATTTAATGATGAATCTTCTGCTCCATAAAAATGAATCATTGCTCGTTTAACCCATACATCTACCGGAAATGCAGAAGTTTTCTCCATAGAAAATAACATAATACAATCAGCTACTTTTGAGCCAACCCCTTTAAATTCTTGAAGTGCATTATGGCATTCATCATCACTTAAGTTTCTTATATAATTTAAATCATATTTATCATATGAGCATTCTTCATTAATACCAGGATTACCCACTTCATTTATTGAAGCATTATATACATTTTTAATTGTATCTACTATATACTTACTCCTGAAGGAAGCACCAGTTTCTTGTATATCTTCTAAACTTGCATCTTTAATTTCATCTATGCTTGGAAATGCATAATAAATCTTTCCTTTATAATTGATTTCTTTGCCCCATTTAGTTGATATTTTATTAACTGTCTTTTTTATTGATGGGATATTATTTCTAGCTGAAATAATAAAACTAAGCAACATTTCAAAAGGATCTTGGTTTAGAACTCTTACGCCGTATCCAAACTCTATACTTTGCTTAAGTAATGGATCTTTTGAAAGTTCTTCTTTTATAATTGAATAATCTCTACTTAAATCAAAATATCTAAGCCAAATATTATTAAAATCTTCCTGGGTTGTATTATAAATTATTACGTTATTTCCGTCCTCCTTCACTTCTATTAATTTTCCAAAGGCTATAACAATAAAATCATTCTCTTCTATTTCCCAAAATCTAAAAATCTGTCCACACTCAAATATATGTTCTAATTTAAAATTCTTAACTTCTTCAATTATTATATAATCATCGTAATATTTTACAGTTTTGTAATCCATATTTATGTTCTCCTCTTAAAGTTAAATGAGCATTATGTTTGATCCACAAATACTCCTAATAGTTATTCTTTTATTTTATAAATACTTTATAGCATTATGTGCTAATTGTTTTTCTTTCAAGGATGATAGCTTCTAAAATTTCTGCACCTTTCTCTATCATTAGTGTACACCTTTTTATATCTATATATTCCTTTTTCAAGTCAATGCATTTAATAAATCTAAGACTTTCATTGAATCTCTTTATAAACTCTCTTGTTATTTCTCCGACTATCGGACTCTTATGCCCACTTATTTCAGTGAACATGATTCCAATCACTCCGACAGCGCCTGAAATAACTCCACAAACATCACCAGTTGCCATTCCACCACCAAACCCTGACATAGTCTTTAGAGTTTGTTTTGATAAATTCAAATCATATTCTTCATTAGCAGCATACATAATAGACTCTGCACAATTTAAGTCATATTCCTCTTTACGATATTTCTTCACCATTTCACTAAGCATTTGCATTCCTCCTTATCAAAAATTATTATTATTTAGTATATTATATCACTTAATCTTACTCTATGGTTTATTTATCCATATAATATACTAAATTTTGTGCTTATATTCCATAAAGTAATACACAATAAAGGAAGCAAACTCCTTTATCTTGATAACCTACACCCAAACACTCTATCAACCAAACTAATATTTCAAAATAAATTACAACTGGCGATAATTAGTATGAATTCTAGATTGTTTAACCAGAATTTTCATAATTGCTTTCCCAGGTTATAGGTATTCATAGATGTGTTGGCTCAAGCTTTCTTTAATGTTATATATTTTTCATTCACCTTTAATTTCAAAAGTATTACCATAATATTTCTTAGGAATTATAATAAAAACCTTTTATGTTATATGAACCGATACTACATAGGAATAATTTTTATATGTTTTGTATTTTACATAACGATAAATCAAATATACCTGAGTTTATACTTATATATACATCACCAGAAGTAGAAGGTTCTCTTTTACGCAGTGTTGCATTGAAAATAAAACTGTAGGTATTTCTTCAGTAAAAGTTGTTCAATTTTTGCTTGTCTAAGGAGCAAGCAGAAATGGTGCAACTTTTACTGACAGAAATCCACAGTTTTATTTTCTAGCAACCGAGTAACAGAGAACCTTCTATTTCGGCTGGCCATCACATAAGTATGACCCCAAATTATTTATCTATACGAAATATTAGAAATCAACCTTATTTCCGTAATATACGCATTCAAATATTTTCTTCATTTCATCTTTATTTATTTGCCTTGGATTTGAACCTGTGCAGGCATCTCCAACTGCTCTTTCAGCAACTAAGTCAACTTTAGCCTTAAATACTTCTTCATCAATTCCATATTCTTTTAAAGATAATGGGATTGACATCTTCTTATTTAATTCTTGTATTAAACTTGTTAAGGCATCTACTAATTCTTCATCAGTTTGTCCATTTAATCCAAGACTCTTAGCAATTTTTGCATATCTATCTCCTGCTGCTTTTTTATTAAAGTCAATTACATATGGTAAATATATTGCATTTGCACATCCATGAGGAATATGGAATACTGCCCCTGTTTTATGAGCCATACTATGAGTAATTCCTAATAATGCATTTGAGAATGCCATACCTGCTAAGCATTGAGAATAATGCATTTGCTCTCTCGCATCATTATCCCCTTCATATGATTTCACTAAATATTCATTGATCATTTCAATGGCTTGAATTGCTAATGGGTCTGTAAATGGTGAATGTAATGTTGCTACATAAGCTTCAATCGCATGAGTTAATGCATCCATTCCAGTATGAGCTGTTAATGTAGGAGGCATTGTTTCAGCTAATTCTGAGTCTACTATAGCAATATCTGGAGTTATATTAAAATCAGCTAAAGGATATTTAATTTCAGTCTTATAATCTGTAATTACAGAAAATGCAGTTACTTCAGTTGCTGTACCACTTGTTGATGGAATAGCTAAAAATTTAGCTTTTTGTCTAAGCTCTGGTAACCCAAATGGAACCACGGCTTGTTCAAAAGTAAAATCAGGGTATTCATAGAATATCCACATTGCTTTTGCTGCATCTATTGGTGATCCACCACCCATGGATATTATCCAATCTGGATTAAACTCTCTCATCACTTCAGCGCCTTTAAATACCGTTTCAACTGATGGATCTGGTTCAACACCTTCTATCAATTTAACTTCTATACCAGCTTCATTCAAGTAGCTTACAGCTTTATCAACAAACCCAAATTTCTTCATTGATCCGCCACCAAGTACTAATACTGCTTTTTTTCCTTTAAGATTCTTTAGTTGCTCTAATGATCCCTTTCCATAATAAACGTCCCTTGGTAATGTAAATCTCATCATAATTTTAATACCCTCCTAGAAATGTAAATTTTGATATAGGTACATTAAAATTTTCCCTATATTACATATATTTCTATATGAATCACCAAAATCCTTTATATTTAAATAAAAAAGTTCCCAAAAGTAAATTCTTTTGGGAACTTTCATAATCTTCATACTATAATTTATTTATGCAGGATTATTTAGAATAATCATAGAATCCTTTTCCTGTTTTTCTTCCAAGCCATCCAGCTCTAACATATTTTCTTAGTAAGCTGCTAGCTCTGTACTTATTGTCTCCTGTTTCAGTGAATAAAACATCCATAATAGCTAAACAAACATCTAATCCAATAAGATCTCCTAAAGCTAAAGGTCCCATTGGGTGACCAGCACCAAATTTCATAGATGTATCGATATCTTCAATTGAAGCAATTCCTTCTTGTAAAATGAATGTAGCTTCATTGATCATTGGAATTAAGATTCTGTTTACAACAAATCCTGGAGCTTCAGCAACTTCTACTGGAGCTTTTCCAATTGCTTCTGATAATTCTTTAACTGCATCAAAAGTTTCTTGAGAAGTTGCAGCACCTCTGATAACTTCAACAAGCTTCATTACTGGAGCTGGATTAAAGAAATGCATTCCGATAACTTTATCTGGTCTCTTTGTTGCTGAAGCAACTTCAGTAATTGATAAAGATGAAGTGTTTGAAGCTAAAATTGTTTCTGGCTTACAGATTCCATCTAATTCAGCAAAGATTTCTTTCTTAATTTTCATGTTTTCGATTGCAGCTTCAACTACTAAATCGCAGTCAGCAGCTAAATTCATGTCAGTTGTTCCTGAAATTCTTGAAAGTATAGCTTCTCTATCTTCTTCAGTCATTTTTTCTTTAGCAACTAACTTTTCTAATCCTTTAGCTATTCCAGCTATTCCTCTGTCAACAAACTCTTCCTTTATGTCTCTTACTATTACTTCGCAACCTTTTTGAGCAAATGCTTGAACGATACCAGCACCCATAGTTCCTGCTCCAAGTACAAAAATCTTTTTCATGAATTATTCCTCCTCAAATTTTCATCATTATAGATATCCTTAGTTAAAGTATCTCTACATTAACTAAGGATTATTTTTATAATTATTAGCTTTTAAATTATATGTTAACTAATTATTCTTACTGTTATATTATTAGCTTTAACAAGTAGAATATAACAAGAATTTATTTTAATTAATCAATTAATTATTCAGCACTCTTTATTTCTTTAACTTGAGCTATTAATTCTGGTACTACCTTTGCAACATCTCCAACTATAGCGTAATCTGCAATTTTCATTATTGGAGCTGAATCATCTTTATTAACCGCAATGATTAAATCAGAATCTTGCATACCTGCAACGTGTTGGATAGCTCCTGAAATACCACAAGCTATATATATTTGTGGTCTTACAGTTTTACCAGTTTGACCTACTTGGTATGCTCCATCAATCCATCCATTTTCAACAGCAGCTCTTGATCCACCAACTGTTCCTTCTAAAGCAGCAGCTAATTCTTCAAGAAGTTTGAAGTTTTCTTTGCTTCCAACCCCTCTACCACCTGCAACTATGAAATCTGCTTCAGCGATATCTACGATATCTTTTTTAGCTTTGATAGTTTCTAAAACTTTAGTTCTAACATCGCTATCAGCTAATTGAACTTGAACTTTTTCAATGTTACAGTTTGCTGGATCAGTAGTAATTTTTGCAAATACTCCTGGTCTTACTGTAGCCATTTGTGGTCTATGATCTGGACATGCAATTGTAGCCATTAAGTTACCACCAAATGCTGGTCTTGTAGCTAAAAGATCTCCATTTGTAACATCTACATCAATTGATGTACAGTCAGCAGTTAATCCAGTTGATAATCTAGCAGCTATTCTTGGACCTAAATCTCTTCCGATGAAAGTAGCTCCTACGAATAATATTCCTGGTTTTCTTTCATTTGCTAAATCACAAATAACTTTTGTGTAAGCATCAGTTGTATAATGTTCTAAATTCTTATCATCAGCAACTAAAACTTCATCAGCACCATGTTCAGCTAAAGTTTTAGCTAACGCTTCTATATTATTTCCAAGTAATAAAGCTGTTAACTTTACTCCTAATTCATCAGCAATTCTTCTACCTTCTCCAAGTAGTTCTAAAGATACTTTTTGTAATTCGCCTTCTCTTTGTTCAGCAAAGACCCAAACGCCTTTGTAATCTGCTATATTCATAATAAATTACCCTCCTATTATCTTAGATGTAGTGTTTTTCTTTTAATTTTCCAACAACATAGTATGCTGCATTTTTAGGTGATTCTCTAACAATTTCTCCTGCGCCTTTAACTTCTTTAGTCATTGACTTTTTAACCTTTGTAGGTGAACCTTTAAGTCCTAATTCAGCTACATCTACATCTATATCAGCTGCGCTCATAACTTTGATTTGATCATCAGAAGTTGAGAATATGTTTGCAACGTGCATATATCTAGGTGCATTTAATTCTTCGATTGCAGTTAATAGACATGGAGTCTTAACTTCTACTACTTGATGTCCATCTTCTAATGCTCTATTTACTATTAATGAATTTCCTTCAACTTTAACGTCTTGAACGTAAGTTACTTGAGGAATATTTAAATGTTCAGCTATTTCTGGACCTACTTGTGCAGTATCTCCATCAATCGCTTGTCTTCCAGCAAATACTATATCATAGTCTAATTTAGCTATAACACCAGCTAATGCTTTCGAAGTAGCTAAAGTATCAGCTCCTCCCATAGCTCTATCTGTTAATAGGATAGCTTCATCAGCTCCCATACATAATGCTTCTGTTAATGTTGCTTTAGCCATTGGAAGTCCCATTGTTACAACAGTAACTTTTCCACCTAATTGTTCTTTTAATTGTAATGCACCTTCTAATGCATGTTTGTCTTCTGGGTTCATTATTGATGGAACACCATCTCTAATTAATGTACCAGTCTTAGGATCTATTTTTACAGCTGTAGTATCTGGAACTTGTTTTACACAAACTACTATATTCATTATAAAAGTCCTCCTATCTTAAAATGCTTCCTGCGATAACCATCTTTTGAACTTCTGAAGTTCCTTCATAGATTTCAGTTATCTTAGCATCTCTCATCATTCTTTCTACTGGGTATTCTTTAGTGTAACCATATCCACCAAAGATTTGAACTGCCTTAGTTGTAACTTCCATTGCAACATCTGCAGCAAATAATTTAGCTCTTGCAGCAT
>Ga0209281_1000531_pt1 | contig 48488 bp, 35 predicted proteins | sample MedtruBG_FD_187514 | JGI IMG/M metagenome (GOLD analysis project Ga0209281, IMG submission 187514) | Root nodule microbial communities of legume samples collected from California, USA - Medicago truncatula BG (SPAdes) (version 2) | ecosystem: Host-associated > Plants > Roots > Nodule | place... | reverse complement strand
AACCAATTCAGACTCCGCCAGCCCACCAAAATTCTCCATCGGTGATTACCAGAGTCATCCGATGAAGTCCTAAGAGCCCGCACGGCGCAAGCCCTGCGGGCTTTTTTGTGCCCTCAATTTGTCCCGCGAAGTCCGAAGGCAACAAAAACTGAGCCACTCACTGGTAAGGAAATCAAAGCCGCCAAAGCTAATATGACAGCCTGTTCTGTGCCCGTTGAGGACGTTGCCACTCCCTCGCCACAATAAGTAGCGGGATGCTGCGTATTCACTAACGCTGTTAATAAAAACATGTTAAAAAAAACAGTATTGACCTTGAGTCTCAAATATGTAAATTAGTACTCAACAGCACAATAAAAGTAGTAAGTAACGTAGTGAATTGAAAGAAGTTCTGGGTAAAGCCATTTTGCTTTACAGGCCACGAAGTTTGTAGTTTGGGATGAAGTTCGCTTTCAGGCCTCGTAGTGATTGTGCTGGTTCGCAAAATGGTAGTGTTAGCGCGACGATGTAAGGCCTTGTTTTCTTTATTAATGCTGACGGTTTCGTTTTTGATGGTAACCGTATCAGCAGCAGGCAACGCATCAAAGAGTATATGTCGCGATGGGTGATGTGCTTGTTTAAGTTGCCACGCTTAGGTTATCAAAGCGCAGGCGGTGTTTAACGAGATAAATAGAGGGAGGCTTTTAGTATTAATGCCCAATATTATCTGTAATGAACGGGTACATTTAAAAGTAGTATTAATAGCTGTATCACCTAATTAAGTCCATTAATGTTAAATCTGAAGTGTGTAGTACCTTAAAAGCCCTGTCTGCAATGGTCAGGGCTTTTAAGACTACTCCCCCTCTTTTTCAATTGTAAATTTCCCCAACAGGTTACTGACAAAATTACCCTTGCTTATCAACTCACATGAGTCCACTATGCGTCATCGGTTTGGCATACAGACCTTATGAAAGCAGTTTTAGTAAAGCAGTCCTCATTTCAAGCGTTATCCTCAGATACTCTTCTTCATGAGCCTCCTCCTAAGTGCCCAGTAAGTCCTCATCTGCAAGCAGGCCATGTTCGCCACAACATGTGGCTCAAGAAAATTAAAGGAAGTATCTATGTCTAATAAAATGACTGGTTTAGTAAAATGGTTTAACTCTGACAAAGGTTTCGGCTTCATTTCGCCGGCTGACGGCAGCAAAGATGTTTTTGTTCATTTCTCTGCCATTCAGAGCAACGATTATAAAACGCTCGACGAAGGCCAGAAGGTTGAGTTCTCGATTGAGAATGGTGCCAAAGGTCCGGCTGCCGCAAACGTCGTCGCGCTTTAATAGCCGATAACGACACGGACGCTTACGACAGCGATGACGGCACTGGCCTGAGCAGATAAGTGAACGTGTTAAAAAAACGCCCCTGGCCTTAACTGGTCGGGGGCGTTTTTTTATGGCTGCAATCCCTTGCTTCGAAGGCTTCTCGGAGAAATCCTAACAAACCGCATTGATTCAATTACAGTTTTTTCCTAAAGCCTTCCCGCTTCGCCTGTGCCATGCTGAATCACGCTCATAACCGATAACGTTAAATGAGGACATTATGAAAAAAACAATTATCGCATTATCTGCTGTTCTGCTGGCTTCCCCAGTGTTTGCTGCGACCACACATGCAACCGATGACACCGTCGCTGCGGCTAAGGCTAACGCCAACGAGGCGAAGCAAAAACTGCACGAAGAGCAGCATAAAGGTGAACAGCTGAAGCTCAAGAAAGAGCATGCCGCTGAAGGGAAAAGCGAGAGCTTTGGTAGCAAGGTGAGCGAGGATTCGCAGAAAGCCTGGCACAAAACCAAAGAAGGTACCGAGAAAGGGTGGGATGCCACCAAAGAAGGGACTGAAAAAGGCTGGAATAAAACCAAGCAGGGTGCCAGTGAGTTAGAAAAGAAAGTCACTGAATAACCCCTCCGAAAGGTCGCGCAAGCGGCCTTTTTTATTTCTCCGAATAAAAACAGCGCGTCATGCGTTAACACTAAGCGCGCTTAACGGAGAATCCCCATGCCTCGCCTGCTGGCCTTTTTTGCTTGTCTGCTGTTATCCCCCTGCCTGTATGCGGCGCCACAGCGCTACGTCATCGACACCGATAACACGGCGATTCGGCTATCATGGCATGCCTTCGGCGGTATCCTCTCCTGGGCCAGGCTCAGCGGCGTGACGGGCGACGTTATCCTCAATCCGGAAAATGATTTTGACGACCATATTCACGTTACCATACCCGTGAAGACGCTGGTTGCGTCAAATAGCCTGCTCACCTGGCAGCTGAAAAGCGACATGTTCTTTGACTCTGCGCGGTACCCCACCATCGAGTTTACCAGCACGCGCGTGGTCTCAAGAGGAAACGGGCAGTACAGGGTATTCGGGACATTGACCGTCAGGGCCCTGTCCCGCCCGGTGATCCTGGAGGCGGTGGTGAAGGACCCGCACGCGCAGCCCCTCATACTGGATGCCAAAACGGCGATTTCACGTGCGGCCTACGGCATGGATAAATTCGCCATGGTGGTCGATGACCGAATTGCCATCTCAATAGCGATTCAGGCTAACGCATCATAAAGCTGCTGCGCGCTTCCCTTTAACGCTGGCAGCGGATTACGGCCAATCAGGACAAACTGATACCCCGCGTGATGCCACCAGACCAGGTTCATACCGTGCCGCTGCTCCTGATGAAGGGCGGTTGTCGCCCCCCGCTCCGTCGGTGAGACACACAATGCCATCGGGCCGTAGTCGGCACTTAACCAGGCGATCTGCGCAATCGAGATCGAGTCGTACCGCAGCATTCTCACCATTTTAAGCTCGGCTCCGCGCAGCCTAAGCTGTGACGCCAGCAGCGGGAGGCCAAGATCCTCTGCCGCCCGGGCCAGCCCTCGCTGAATAACAGGCGTGGCGCTGTCCATATCCACCAGCGTTTCCGCGCTATACAGCGACATGTACTGCGCTTCCAGGTCACGAATGTGGGCATGCTCATCAGCCTCCGCGGAAGACGGCCGGAGCAGATACCCCGCAATGGAGCCCAGCGCCAGAAAACTGACCGATGCAGCAATCAATGCCCGTCGGCTTACGCCCTGCGCCGAGGCTGCAGGCTGTGCCGAAAGCGTATCCAGCCGGGCGTGCATTCGCGCCAGCGGAGCCTCATCCAGTACGGCGGCAAACGCCCCCTGATAATCCTGATTACTCTTCATCAACTCTGCCGTACGCCCTGACAACAGCTCATCGCTTCTGAGCCTTGCTTCAAAGGACTCGGCATCGGCACGGCACATCTCGCCATCTATCCAGGCCACGATCGCCTCGTCGCTGTACGGAGGCGTAAAACGTTGCGCTTTCACGAGCGTCTCTCCTTTATCGGAGGGGGCAGAACGATTGATTTTGCCAGCGTCGCGCGCGCCGTCGCCAGCCGGCTCATCACCGTGCCGATCGGTACGGATAAGGTCTCAGCCGCCTCCTGATAGGTAAATCCTTCGACATAGACTAAAAAAACCGCGTTGCGCTGCGCTTCCGGGAGCGCGTTAACCCGCTGCATAATCCTGTGGTAGTGCAGGCGCGTCTCATCCTGTTCACGCGTATCCGGGGCCAGCAGCTCGTCGCTGGGCACAAACCCCTGCCCCAGCCGGACGTGCCGCGCCCGAAGTTCGGATATCCAGATGGAGTGAAGAATGGTGAAAAGCCACCTGTCGATACGCGTACCAGGCGCGTACTGGCTGCTTTTTTCAAGCGCACGCACGCAGGTGGACTGAACCAGCTCTTCGGCGATATCCCTGTTTCGCGACAACACCAGCCCGTAGCGCCACAGGCGTGAAAGATGTGCCGCTAACTGTTGGCGAACGTCACTGGTAGCTATTTGCATTCCCTCCGCGTGGACCTCACGATTCCGGGTGGCCGTTAATCGCGGCCTGCAAATCCCGGTACTCTTCGCACGTTTCTCCGCAGATCCCGGCAATGGCCTTCAGCTGCGCTTTCGCCAGGTCTGGCCGACCTTTGACCATCCACGCTTCGCCAAGGTACTCTCTGGCTTTGGCATACTGAGGTTCAATGGCCAGCGAGCGCTGGTAGTAACCTATCCCCTCATCCGTACGGCCGAGCTTACGGGTGGCGTAGCCCCGGTAATTCCACGCTTCTGCGGTATTGCCGTCTTTCAGCGAATCAAGCAGGTTCAGCGCCGCCTGATATTCACCTTTCTTCGCCAGATGGTAGGCATAGTTGGTTTTGTCTACATCGCTCAGTCGGCTGGATTTCTCCGGCACGCACTGTTTGCTGGTGCTGTCGTACACCTGCCCGGCCGGGCAGTCGGGGGTTTTACTGTTAGTATCATTATTGCCCATCGCCAGCGCGTGTGTCGTTTGCAGGCATAAAATCAACGCGGGGATCGCAAGATAACTCGACGTCTTCATTTTTTACTCCAGAGTGAGTGTGGCAGGACGTGAGTTAACGCCTGAACCTCACCTTTTATTCATTGTTATTACGAGCATTCCCCAAAAGTCATACCAACGTCGTATCCTCAGCGAGAATAATTGCGGTTATTTTTTAATTATCTGCTAACGGCAGATTATTAATTCTGGCTGTATAGCAGAACATAAAATGCCCGCCGAAATATATTTTAATGCTGGTCATAAATATAATATATTCTGCATCAAAGATTTTACCCTAACTTAAATACAAATTAAGCACCAATAAACTTATCTGAAATTCACAATAAAACATTTAAAGAAAATGATTATTTCCGCTTCGCTTAACTTGCCTGCTGCGGATTGCGGAAATGCTCTACAGCCCAGTCTGGCGCGGCCTTCCGCGTCAAATCAGATATAATCATTAAATAAATTAATTTCCTCTACAATGAAACGCACCGGGTTTACAGAAGCTTAATTTGCATATTCAGACATTTATAGCTATATCATTTTTATACCGAATTACTTTAATTCCTACATAAATCACAGGGATTTAAATATCACAACAAATTAAAAGACGTTATTTTTCGTCGTAAATAATGCGTTTCATCTGATGTTGCCACTCTTGATGCTGGCGGGCATCGGTCGCCCCAAAAAAAGTTACGGTGAGTGCTGCTTAAATAACAGCGACTCCGCCGGGGCCCGCTTTACCCTCCGCATAGAGATGGCCATGTCCTGCACGCCGTCCATGACAACTCTGCTGGAGTAATAACTATATGAGCCAAATCTCTGTTATCTCGAAACTCACTGGCGTGGAAACTACCACGGATGGCACACAGGTCACTCTGAGTCATTCCTCCATCGTTGAGCTTCATGTTGAGCGATCTGATATCGCCCAATACGCCCGCAGTGGGAACGATCTGGTCATAACACTCAACTCCGGCGAGGTGATCACGCTCAAGAATTTTTACGTCACTGATGCAGAGGGCGCGAGCCAGCTGGTGCTCGCCGAAAGCGATGGCGCACTGTGGTGGATTGCGGACCCTACCGGCGCTGCGACGTACGAATCTATCGCCTCCACCGACGTCTTACTGGCAGCATCAGGCAGCGATGCCGGTGGCGCAGCCGTCTGGCCATGGGTATTAGGTGGTTTAGCCGTCGCAGGCGGAATTGCCGTCGCGGCAGGCAGCGGTGGTGGTGGCGGTGGTGGCGGCGATGACGACAACAACGTTAACCCTGGCAATCCAGGGAACCCTGGGAACCCAAACACCCCAGATACGACACCACCGAACGCTCCCACCAATCTGCAGTTCTCGGCAGATGGTACCACCGTTACCGGCACCGCGGAGCCGGGCAGCACCATCACGCTGAAAGATGCTAACGGTAACCTGGTCGGCACCGGCAAAACCGGCAGCGACGGTAGATTTACTATCGTGTTGGGAACGCCGCTGACCAACGGCGAGCAGCTTACCGCCACGGCCACAGACTCCTCCGGCAACACCAGCCAGGCAGGGCACGTCAGCGCGCCAGACTTAACCGCGCCGGATGCGCCGGATATTCTGATCGTCAACGACAACGTTGGCGGTGAACAGGGCCCGCTGGACAATGGCCAGCGCACCGATGATGCCCGTCCGACGTTCAGCGGAATTTCCGAAGCGGGCGCCACCATCACGGTGTATGACAACGGTATCCAGATTGGCACCACAAAAGCCGACGCCAACGGGAACTGGAGCTTTACCCCGTCGACCGCCCTCGCCAACGGCAATCACTCTATCACCACCACCGCAACCGATGCCGCGGGTAATACCAGCGCACCGTCCACGGCGGCAACCTTTATTGTGGATACCGTTGCCCCCGCCGCACCTGTCGTGACCAGCCTTAACGATGACGTATTGCCAAACACCGGGGCGCTCAGCAACGGGGGCAGCACTAACGATCAGCGTCCTCAGCTGAGCGGCACCGCAGAAGCGGGGTCTGTCGTCACGATTTATGACAATGGCATCGCGATTGGCACCGCTAATGTGGGCAGCAACGGCAGCTGGACCTTCACCCCGCAGGTTAATCTCAGCGAGGGGAATCACCAGATTACCGTTCGTGCAACGGACGTCGCGGGGAATCTGGGCGTGCCCTCCCCGGCTATCAGCATCAGTGTGGATATCACGGCACCGGATCGCCCCAGCGTTGCGCTGAACGGAGCAGGTACCGTCGCATCGGGTACGGCAGAAGCCAACAGCACCGTGACCATTACTGACAGCAATGGCAACATCATCGGCAGCGCAGTTGTCGGCGCGAACGGCAGCTACAGCATCACCCTGGCGCCACCGCAGCCGGGCGGCGCGGTGATCAGCGTGATTGCCACAGACGCCGCGGGCAACATGAGCCCGGTCGCGACGGCCTCGACGCTCCAGGTCCTGCCAGACACCACCCCGCCGAACCAGCCGGGTAACCTCGTCGTCTCAGGTGACGGTAAAACGGTTACCGGTACCAGCGAGCCGAACAGTACCGTGACGATTAAAGACCCGGCAGGAAATGTGATCGGCACGGGTACCGCCGGAAATGACGGCAAATTCACGGTAGGCATCGATCCCGCGCAAACCAACGGCGAAGTGCTGCAGGTTCAAGCAACCGATGCGGCTAACAATACCAGCCAGCCGGGTCTCGCCACCGCGCCTGACATCACGGATCCGTTAGCGCCGACCAACGTCGAGGTGTCGGGCGACGGTAAAACGATTTCCGGTCAGGCCGAAGCGGGGAGCACCGTCAGCATCAAAGATGAGGACGGGAATCAAATTGCCACGGGTAAGGCAGACGATCAGGGCAACTTCAGTATTCCGCTTAACCCGGCAGTGGTGAATGGCGAAACGCTAACGGCGGACGCAACCGACAAAGCGGGCAACACCGGCCCTACCGCCACCGCCGTTGCGCCGGACACCACGCCTGCGGAAACGCCGGTGATTACCTCCGTCGAGGATAACGTCGCCAACATCATTGGCCCGATCGCCAACGGTGGGCTGACGAACGACGGCACACCAACGATTAACGGCACCGGCGAGGCGGGCACGCGTTTGTACATCTTCGACGGGCAAACCCAAATTGGCACGCTGGTGATACCGGATAGCGGGATCTGGTCCTTTACCCCGTCCGCTAACGTGCTCGCGGGGGGCCACGTCTTTAGCGCCAGAGCCGTTGATGATGCAGGCAACGCCAGCGGCCCGTCTAACAGCTGGAGCATCACCGTCGATCTAACACCTCCCGCAACGCCCGTCATCACACAGGTGGTGGATGCGGTTGAAGGCAGCACCGGTCCGCTGACCAGCAACCAGCCAACCAACGACAACCGTCCAACCATCAACGGGACCGGCGAGCCTGGCGCCACCATCAGCATTCGTATTGACGGCGTTCAGGTGGGTACCGCAACGGTTGGCCCGAACGGTGACTGGAGCTTCCGTCCCGGCACGGCCATTGCTGACGGCAGCCATTCCCTGACCGCTGTCGCCATTGACGCGGCGGGTAACCCAAGTTCGCCAACGGGCGGATTCACGCTGAATATTGATACCGCTGCGCCGGGCCAGCCAACGATCGGGGCAGTACAGGACAACACCGGTGATGTTACCGGCCCCGTCACCAGCGGCACACCGACGGATGAAACCCTGCCCGTACTGACGGGCACTGCCCCCGCAGGAACCGTGATTACCGTATACGACGGTAACACGCTTCTGGGCACGGCCACCCTTAACGGCAGCGGCGGCTGGAGCTTTACGCCTTCCACACCGCTCACCGACGGAACGCATACACTGACCGTCAGGGCTACCGATCCGGCGGGGAACATCACAGTTTCGCCACCGTTCAGCCTGGTGATCGACACCATTGCACCGCTCACGCCAGATGCACCAGACGTTACGGTTAACCCGGACGGCGGCACAACCGGCACGACCTTAAACCCGGGTGAGACCACCCGCGATACCACCCCGACCCTGAGCGGCGAAGGCACGGCGGGTGAAACCGTCGCCATCTACATTGACGGCGTTAAGAAAGCCGAAGTTCCCGTCGGGGATGACGGGAAATGGTCATGGACCGCGTCTCCACCGCTGGCGAGCGGAACCTATGACGTAACGCTGACCGTCACCAATAAAGACGGCGCGGGCAACGAAAGCTCACCGTCTCAGCCGGTGACCATCGTCATTGATACCGAGGCGCCGGATAAACCGACAACCCCGATCGTCAGCGACAGCGTCGATCAGGTTACCGGCCCGGTAACGAACAATGGCTACACTAACGATCCGCGTCCGGTGCTGACCGGCAGCAGCGATCCTGGTGACGTCATCATTATTTATGACCGTATTAACGGCGCGGGCCAGGTGGAAGTGGGCCGCGTGACGGCAGACATTAACGGAGACTGGAGCTGGCGTCCCGGCAGCAACATTGTCGAAGGCACACACCAGTACACCACCACCGCGACGGATGAAGCGGGCAACGTTTCCGTTCCTTCCGATCCGATCCTCATCAACGTAGATATCACCGCGCCAAATGCGCCTGCCATCACCCTCGCGGGCGGGGCAGCGACGGGCGGCGCCACCAGCGACACCACGCCGGACATCACCGGAACGGGGAACAACGGCGACAGGGTGATCGTGTACAACAACGGCGTCCCGATTGGCGAGGCTGTCGTGGCTAATGGCACCTGGACGGTGACCCCGACGACCGCGCTGCCGAACGGCCCTCTGAATCTCACGGCCGTTGCGGTCGACCAGGCGGGCAACCCGAGCGCACCGAGCGCAGGGTTCGTGGTGACCGTGGATACCGTGCCGCCTGCCGTACCGCAGATTGACGCCGTCTCCAGCAGCACTCTGTCGGGCGGCGTACTGTATACCAACGACACCACGCCAACGATCTCCGGGAAAACGGAGCCGGGAAGCCGGGTTGAGGTGTTCATTGATGAAACGTCCGTCGGCTTCGCCACCGTTGCCACAGACGGTACATGGACATTCACACCCACCACCCCGCTGGATCAGGGATTAACGGGCGTGTCGGTGATTGCCACCGATGCGGCGGGTAACGCCACCCGCGGCCCGACCACAACCTTCACCGTGGACAACGTTCCTCCAGCCAACCCGTCAAACCTGGATATTACCGATCAAGGGACGCCGGTGACCGGCAACGCCGATGCCGGCACTACCGTCACCATTCGCGACAGCAGCAATAACATCATTGGCACCGGCATTGCCAACAGCAGCGGCGAGTTCTCCATCGCCGTTAGCCCGGCACAAACGTCCGCCACCACGCTTACCGTTACCTCAACCGATCCGGCCGGCAACAATAGCCAGGCGGTTAACCTCCCGGTTACGGATGCCCCTGTTGATTTACCTGACGTGCCCGTCATCACCAATATCGACGACAACGTTGGCGACGTAACGGGGAACGTAATAGGTAAAACCTCAGACGATATTCGGCCAACGATTAGCGGTACCGCAGAAGCGGGCAGCACGTTAATACTCTATATGGACGGTAACCCCATCCCGGTGTACACCGTTGTGGTAGGCGCGGGAGGCACATGGAGCTATACACCTTTGCTTGCTCTGGGTGAAGGCACGCACAGCTTCGAGGCGACCGCAACGGTCGGAGGCTTAACCAGCGGTCTCTCACCGGCCGCCACCGTCACTATCGACCTCACCGCCCCGGACGCCCCCACCATTGCCTCGGTTATTGACGATGTTGGACCGGGTACCGGTGCGCTCGCCAGCGGGCAGGCGACTAACGATACCCAACCCACCCTCAGCGGAAGGGCAACGCCGGGCGACACTATCACGGTTTACAACGATGGTGTTGCAATCGGTACCGCCCTTGTGGGGCCGACAGGCACATGGAGCTTTACGCCATCGTCGCCGCTGGCCGAAGGCAGCAACCCGCTGACCATCACCGCAACTGACCCGGCGGGTAATGAAAGCGCGCCGTCAGGGGCGTTCAACGTGGTTGTCGATATCTCCTCGCCTCTCCCGGTTATTCTGGGGGCGGAAGATAACGTCGGCAGCGTGACGGGGAACGTTGCGACGGGCGGCACCACCAACGACACCACGCCAACGCTGACCGGTACAGCAGAAGCCAACAGCACCGTGGCGATTTTTGATAACGGCGTACAAATCGGTACCGTCACCGCCAACGGCACGGGAAACTGGACCTTTACGCCAGTGACCGGGCTGGCTGAAGGCCCGCACGCGTTTACGGTGAAAGCCACCGACACGCTGGGGAACGTCAGCGCCACTTCCGGCGCCTACACCGTGACGGTGGATACCACCGCGCCGACGGTACCAACGCTTGACGGCGTGGAGGATAACGTCACGGGCGGAATCGTTGGCAATATCACTACCGGACAGGTCACGAACGACAACACGCCAACCCTGAGCGGAACGGGCGCGCTCGGCAGCACCATACACATCTTTAATAACGGGGTTGAGATCGGCACCGCGCCGGTTCTGGCGGGCGGCATCTGGAGCTTTACGCCAACTACCGTGCTTGCAGACGGCACCTACACGCTCAGGGTCAACGCCACCGATGCGGCGGGCAACGTCTCGGCCAGCTCCTCCGTCTACACCTTCACCGTAGACACCGCCGGCCCTGCTGCGCCGGTGCTTTCTACCGTGATTGATGACGTCGGGCCGGTGACCGGCACGCTGAACAGCGGTAATTCAACCAACGATGCGCGCCCAACCTTCAACGGTACGGGCGAAATCGGCTCCACGATCCACATTATTGTGGACGGGGCTGAAGTCGGCACCGCGCTGGTAAACGCGCAGGGTAACTGGACCTTTACGCCAACCGATCCGCTGGGCGAAGGCCCGCACGCGATCGCCTTCAACGCCACTGACGCCGCGGGCAACACCGGCAGCACCAGCGCGGCGTTTAACCTGACGGTGGATACCGGCGTTCCTCTGGCCCCAACGATCGCCACGGCCAGCGATAACGTCGGAACGATCCAGACCCCGCTCACCTCCGGGCAAACGACGGATGACACCACGCCAACATTAAACGGAACGGCGGAGAATAATGCCACTATCACGATCTACGAAAATGGCGTGGTCGTCGGGACAACGACCGCTAACGGTTCAGGGGCATGGAGCTTTACGCCACCGGCTCTGACCAACGGGAGCCATACCTGGACCGCCACCGCTACGGATGCCGCGGGCAACGTCAGCCCGGCGTCGTCGGGCTTCACGGTCATCGTCGATACCACCCCGCCGCTTGCGCCGGTCATCACTCAGGCCATCGACGATATTGGCAGCATCACCGGGCCGATTACGTCCGGCCAGACTACCGATGACACCGTGCCGCGCCTGATTGGGACCAGCGAGCCTAACGCCACGGTCCGTATCTATGAAGGGCAAACGCTGGTGGGTACGGGCACCGCCGACTCGAACGGTAACTGGAGTATTGACCTCACGGTCACGCTCGGCACCGGCCCGCATACCTTTACCGCACAGGCAACGGATGCGGCAGGCAATAACAGCCAGCCGTCCGCCTCCTTTATTCTGACCATTGACACCACCCCGCCAACGGTACCGGTGCTGGCAAGCGTGGTGGATGACGTGGGCAATGCCGCAACGCCGGTCGCCAACGGTGGGTTGACCAACGACAGCCAGCCAACCCTCAGCGGCACGGCAGAGGCCGGGTCAACGGTCAGAATTTATGACGGCACCACGCTGATTGGCACCGTGACCGCCACCGGCGGAAACTGGAGCTTTACGCCGACGCTGGGCGATGGCGCTCACTCACTGACCGTCACCGCAACCGACGCCGCCGGGAACACCAGTAACGCTTCCGCGCCGTATGTGATTAACGTGGACGCCACCGCGCCAAACGTGCCGGTTATTAGCACCGTGGTGGATGACGTCGGGTCCGTTACCGGCCCTGTTACCGGCAACAACCCAACCAACGACACCCGTCCGACGCTCACCGGCACCGCCGAAGCTAACGCGACCGTTCGAATCTACGACGGCACCACGCTCGTCGGCACGGTCACCGCCGATGCCAACGGCAGTTGGACGCTGCCGCAGACCAGCACCACGCTTTCGGAAGGGCAGCATAACTTCACGGCCACCGCGACCGATGCCGCGGGCAATACCAGCGCACCATCCTCCGTCACCTCCATCACGGTAGATGTTACGCCGCCACCGGCACCGGGCGGGCTGGCGGTGATCACCAACGGCACGCACGTCACCGGAACGGCTGAGGCAGGAAGCACCGTCACCATAACCACTAGCGGCGGCACGGTGTTGGGTACCGCCACGGCGGACGGCAGCGGCAACTTTAACGCCACCATTACCCCGGCCCAGACCGGCGGCGAATCCTTAGTGGTGTTCGCTACCGACAAAGCCGGGAACGTGGGAACAAACACCTCCGTAACGGCGCCGTTTACCACCATCCCGAATGCGCCGGTTATCGCCACCATTAACGATAACGTCGGTACCGTCACCGGAAATCTGACCAACGGCAAAACCACCGACGACACCACGCCAACCCTGAGCGGAACAGCCCAGCCAAACGCCACCGTCACCCTGTATAACAACGGCGTGTCGATGGGTACCGTGGTCGCTGATGGCGCAGGTAACTGGAGCTTTACGACGCCGGTGATGGCAGAGGGCTCCCACGCCTTTACCGCCACGGCGAGCAACGGTTCCGGCACCAGCCCGGTGTCGTCAGCCACCACCGTGATTGTCGATATCACGGCGCCGAATACGCCAACCGGTACGTTTAACCCGGACGGCAGCGTGCTGACCGGCAGTGCCGAAGCGGGCAGCACCGTGACCATCTCCACCAGCACCGGGACGGTACTTGGCACTGCTACGGCGGGCAGCAACGGGACCTACAGCTTCACCTTCCTGAACAAACAAACCGAAGGCCAGACGCTGCAAGTCACGGCCACAGATGCTGCAGGCAACTCTTCACAGCCAGGCTCCGCCCTTGCCCCGGTGGTGCCGCTCTCAGCGAGCACCAACGTCGAAGAGCTGGATCTCACCACCACCGCAACGGTTACCAACTCGCAGTACAGCGATTACGGCTTCCTGCTGGTGGGGGCGGTGGGTAACGTGGTGACGCTGCTCGGCAACGATACCGCGCAGGTCGGCTTCACGGTGGGCAGCGGCGGCAGCGCGGATCTCGTGGTGAACGCCAACGCCACGGGCGCGGTGCTGTCGCTGCTCAATACCCTGGAGCTGGTGGTTCAACGCTGGGATAGCGTCAACAATACGTGGACCACAGTGATTGATACCGGACAACCGCAGTTTGCCGATCTGCTGACCCTCGGGGCCACGGGCGTGTCGCTGAACCTTAACGGGCAGCCGGAAGGTCAATATCGCGTGCTGAGCTACAACACTAACCTGCTGGCAACCGGCTCCTACACCAGCATTGACGTGGCGGTGAAAGAGACCAGCGCGGGTACCGTGACCGGTGATACCTCACTGGGCGGCAACGTGATCCTCGACGTCGATCCGACCACCGGCAGTGACAATGCCCCGGTGGGCACCACGGTTAGCGCGGTCACCAATGCCCAGGGCGTTACCACCAGCGTGACTGCGGACGGTACGGTGATTCAGGGCCAGTACGGTACGCTGACCATTAACCTGGACGGCAGCTACACCTATAGTCTGACCAACACCAGCGCGGCAGTCATTGGCCGCACGGAGAGCTTCACCTACACCATCACCCATAACGGCACCAGCGCCTCGGCAAACCTGGTGCTGTCGCTGGGTGCAGGCACCGCGACCAGCGGCATTGTGGCGACGGACGACACGGCATCACTGACCTTCGATACCACCGTTAGCGCCATCAATAACGGCACCTCGTCGCAGGGCGGCTTCACGGTTGTCGGCATTAATCTTGGCAGTACGCTCGGGGTTAACCTGCTGGACGACCTGAGCAACCCGATCATCTACAACGTGGAGGAAGGCACCACCCGCACCATGACCATTCAGGCCTCCGTCGGCGGCGTGGCGCTGGCATCGGTGTTTGACCTGTACATCTATAAATTTAACGACGCGACCCAAACCTTCGAGCAAATGCGCGTCCAGCCGGGGTGGCTGCGCGCACCGCTGCTGGGCGGTACGTCGTCCCAGTTGACGCTCAACCTGCCATCCGGCGAATACCTGTTCCTGCTGAATACGGCGGCGGGGATCACCGCGCTGACGGCCTATACGCTCAACGTGCTGCAGGACCACGTCTACAGCGTGGCGAGCGTAGGGGCAAGCACCACCGGGGACGTGCTGGCTGACGATGTGGCGCCAACCGGCACGCTGGTAACGGAGGTGAACGGCGTCGCGATCAACGGTAGCGGCCTGACCACCATTGTCGGTGAATACGGCACGCTCACCATAAACTCATCCGGGCAGTACACCTATACCCTGAAGACGGGCGTCGGCTCTGACCACATCAGCACGCCGGACACCTTTGTCTACACCATCACCGCGCCGGGAGGGGCAAAAGACACGGCAACGCTGAACATCACCCCAACCGCCCGAGCGATGGATGCGGTGAACGATGTCAGTACCGCAATGGATGTGACATCGGTTCACCATACGTCGGTGTACTCGGATACGACGGTCGGAACCGCCAGTTGGACCACCTCCTTGCTCGCGTCAACGCAGGGTAGCGGGAACGGGACCTTTGTCGTGGATGCCAACACCGCGCTGCATAACGCATCGCTGCACTTTAACGTCGCGTCGTTACTGTCGCTGGGCGGGCTGACGGTGAACTGGTCTATCAGTGACGGTTCGGGCGTGATCCGCAGCGGCTCCTTCAGCGGAGGCTCGCTGCTGGGCGGCAGTATCGACGTTCCGCTGACCGGGCTGGATCTCAACGCCGGAACGTATACGCTGAACTTTACCGGCAGCGTGCCGGGGCTGAGCGTGGGTAACATCACCATCACCCCAAGCGTGAACGGCACCACCTACTCTCTGTCGCAGTTCGACGCCTCGGGCACCCACACCGTCAACGGCAACATCTTTGACGGCACCGACTCCGCCGGGGCGATGGATCAGCTGCACTCGGTGGATACCCGCCTGAGCGTAACCGGCTACAACGGCGTGACCACCACGCTGGATCCGTACACCGGCAGCGCCACCGTCAATATCGTCGGCCATTACGGCACGCTGGCGATTGGCGCAGACGGCCACTACACCTACACCCTGAACAGCGGCGTTTCGCTCGCCACCATCACCTCGAAGGAGGTCTTTAACTACACCCTGACCGATGCGGCGGGCAAAACGGACACCGCCTCGCTGACCATCAACATGGCGCCGCAGTTCATCAGCTCTGAGCATAACGACGTGATCACCGGCACGGCCTACGCGGACACGTTGATTTACCAGGTACTGAACAACGCGGCAGGCAACGCCACGGCGGGCAACGTTAGCAGCACGGTGGGCGATCACTGGACCAACTTCTCACTGGCACAGGGAGACAAAATCGACATCGGCGATCTGCTGGTGGGCTGGAACGGTAGCGCCTCGACGCTGGGCAACTATGTCTCTGTTTCGCAAAGCGGTGGCAATACTGTGATCTCTATCGACCGTGACGGCACGGGGGCCGCCTACACTAAATCTGCACTCGTTACGCTTGATGGCGTTCAGACCACCTACGACGAGCTTGTTAACCAGCAGCACATCATTACCTGATAGCAAACCAAATGACCCGGGCGCAGCAGCGCCCGGGCATAAACAATAAAGCTGTACTCTTTTATTAGGGATAAGACATGGGAAAGAAGATGCCTTACTGGTGGCTCTCGTGCTGCCTGATATCTGTGCCCGCAACGGCCGCCAACCCGGCGGCAATGATCAATACCGGACAACTGAGCGAAACCCAGGAACTCCCTTCACTTAATGGTCGCGTGGCCCCCGTGCCGGGCAACGCCGCTCCCGGCACGCTCCAGCTTGGCGAAGCGGTTAACCGCGCCGTGACCTGGCACCCCGCCATCAGTGAAGCGGTGGGAAAGCTTTACCAGCAGAGCGAAAACGTCGACGTCGCCAAATCGAAATACTATCCGCAGGTTAACGCCGGGATGGAGAATGGCTACACCCACGACGGCAGCGATAACGGTTTTACCCCTTCTCTGGTGCTCTCCCTCTCACAGATGCTCTACGACTTCGGCAAAGTGGCCAGCCAGGTGCGCGCCGAAAGCGCGGGCGTCGCCCAGCAGCAGGCCAACGTGCTGGTGAGCATCGATACCATCGCCCACGATACCGCCATCGCCATGGTGCAGGTGCAGACCTGGCAGCAGATGGTCGACACCGCCAAAGAGCAGCTGGAGGCCCTCTCCGCCATCGGGAAACTGACGAAACTGCGCAATGACGAAGGGGCAACCTCGCTTTCTGACGTGGTGCAGACCGATGCCCGTATCGAAGGTGCACGCGCGCAACTGATGCAGTATCAGGCAAGCCTCGACAGCTCCCGCGCCACGCTGATGAGCTTTCTCGGCTGGAACAACCTGAACGACGTCAGCAACGACGTCCCGAAAGGCCTTGCCCGCAGCTGCGACATCGCCGAGCCGGACGATCGCCTGGTCCCTGCCGTATTAGCGGCCTGGGCGCAGGCGAACGTCGCTCAGGCCAACCTCGACTATGCCAACGCGCAAATGACCCCTACCGTCTCGCTGGAGCCGGAGGTGCGCCACTACCTGAACGACCGCTATTCCGGCAACGACACGCGGGATCGCACCCAGTACTCGGCGTGGGTGAAAGTGCAGATGCCGCTCTACCAGGGCGGCGGCCTGACGGCACGCCGTAACGCCGCCGGACACGCGGTGGAGTCAGCCCAATCCACCATCCAGCGCACGCGCCTCGACGTGCGGCAAAAGCTGCTGGAAGCGCGCAGCCAGGTCATGAGCCTGATGAGCACGCTGCAAATTCAGGGCCGCCAGGAGGCGCTCAGCGCCCGCACCCGCGAGCTGTATCAGCAGCAGTATCTCGACCTCGGCTCCCGCCCGCTGCTTGACGTCCTCAACGCCGAGCAGGAGGTCTATCAGGCCCGCTTCACCCAGCAGCAAACCGCCGGGCAGCTGCACCAGCTTCAGCTGAACTGCCTGTATAACACCGGGCGTCTGCGTCACGCGTTCGATCTAGAAAACCGCACCATCCAGACCGTGGAGATCCAGCCATGAAGCAACGCGATATCCCGCAGGGTGAAAACATGACGGATGAGGCTCTTGAGCAGTGGGCGCAGGCGTTCGGCTACGTCGCCACACGCTATCGCGTCGCCTGCTCGCCCGGCGCGCTGATGGCCGGCGCACCGTGGCTGAAAGGCAAGCCGATGGTGCCCGCCCTCACCCAGCTTGCCCGCGAGGCGGGGCTCTCCTTTCAGCTGCTGACGGCGGATCAGCAGTCCATCAACAGCTGGCGCTTACCCGTCGTTGTGGAGCTGAGTGAAGGCAAAATCGGCGTCATTGAACATTTTGACGGCGAGGACACCCTTGAGGTCAGCTTTTTCGACGACAAAACGCACTCCAACCGCCTGACGATGAGCGCGATGCTGCCCGCCATCCGCCACGTGATCGCCCTGCGGCCGCTGGCGGCGCTGAAGGACAGCCGCGTGGACGCCTACATCTCGAAATACCGCCCGGACTGGCTCTACCGTCTGGTGATGCGCGACCTGCGCCCCTACAGCTGGGTGATGCTCGCCGCGCTGTTTATCAACGTGCTGTCGCTCTCCGGCATTGTCTTTTCCATGCAGGTGTATGACCGGGTGATCCCCGCCCAGTCTTACCCGACGCTCTACGTCCTGACCATCGGGGTGCTGATCGCCACGCTGTTCGGCTTCGTGCTGCGCGTGGCGCGCGGGCACATTATGGATCTGCTGGGCAAACGCTCGGATCTGCGCGTGTCGGATCGCGTCTTCGGCCACGCCCTGCGCCTGCGCAACAGCGCGATCCCCCGCTCAACCGGCAGCTTTATCTCCCAGCTGCGCGAGCTGGAGCAGATCCGCGAGATGGTCACCTCCTCGACCATTTCAACGATCGTCGATCTGCCGTTCTTTCTCCTGTTCGTGGTGGTACTGGCGATCATCGCCCCGCAGCTGGCGTGGATCGCCCCGGTCGCGGCGGTGATCATGGTGCTGCCCGGCCTGCTGCTGCAAAAGAAGCTGGCCGAGCTGGCGAAGCAGTCAGCGCATGAATCCACCCTGCGCAACGCGGTGCTGGTGGAGAGCGTGCAGGGGCTGGAGGACATCAAGCTGATGCAGGCGGAAAACCGCTTTTTACAGCAGTGGAACAGCTACATTCAGATCACCGCCGAGTCCGGCCTGCGCACCCGCGAGCTCACGCAGAACCTGATCAGCTGGGGGATGACCATCCAGAGCCTCGTCTATGCCGGCGTCATCGTGGTCGGTGCGCCGATGGTGATAGAGGGCACCTTAACCACCGGTTCCGTCGTAGCCGCCTCGATGCTGGCCTCGCGGATGATCGCCCCGATGGCGACCCTGTGCGGCGTGCTCGCCCGCTGGCAGCAGGTGAAAGCGGCGAAGGAAGGGCTGGACAGCATCATGCAGCTGCCCACCGAGAACCAGCGCGAAGAGACGCCGATCCGCCAGGACGTGCTGCGCGGGCATTATCTGTTCGAGCAGGCGCAGTTCCGCTATCACCCGGACGATCCGCGCATGGCGCTGCGCATCAACCGTCTGGAGATCAAACCGGGCGAGAAGGTGGCGATCCTCGGGCGCAACGGCGCGGGCAAATCAACCCTGCTGCAGGCGATGGCGGGCGGAATGGATCTGGCGGGTGGCGAACTGCGGCTCGACAACTTCAGCCTGCCGCACCTGGACGTGGCGGACGTGCGGCGTAACGTCGGCTTTATGACCCAGAACGCGCGGCTGTTTTACGGTACCCTGCGAGAGAACATTACCCTCGGCATGCCGCGCGCCACCGACGAAGAGATTTTCGAGGTGCTGGAAATGTGCGGCTCGTCGGGCTTTGTGCAAAAGCTGCCAAAGGGGCTGGACTACCCGATTATGGAGAACGGCGTGGGGCTTTCGGGCGGACAGCGGCAGTCCATTCTGCTGGCGCGTATGCTGCTGCGCGACCCCAATATCGTGCTGATGGATGAACCCACCGCCTCGCTGGATGAACACACCGAACGGGAATTTATCCAGCGTCTGGGGGCCTGGCTTGGCAACCGCACGCTGGTCGTCGCCACGCACCGCGTGCCGGTGCTGGAGCTGGTCGAGCGCGTGGTGGTACTGAAAGAGGGCATGCTGGTGATGGACGCACCGAAGGCACAGGCGCTGAGCAACAGCCGCATGCAGCAACAGCAGCAGGCAACCGGACGGGAGTGGAAAAATGAAAATCAGTCAGCGTGACGTTGCGGCAATGGAAGACCTGGACAACGCTCTCGAATCTGAAAGCGGCTACACCGGTGCGCGGCGGATTGTTTTTTTCTCTTTGTTGATGTTTGTTGCCGTTGGCATTTGGGCGTGGTTTGGCGTGCTGGATGAGGTATCAACCGGAACCGGCAAAGTGGTCCCCAGCTCGCGCGAGCAGGTTTTACAGTCTCTTGACGGCGGGATCCTCACCGAGCTTAACGTTCACGAAGGCGATCAGGTGCAGGCCGGACAGGTTCTGGCGCGGCTCGATCCGACCCGCTCCGAATCGAACGTGGGTGAAAGCGCCGCGCGCTACCGGGCATCGCTGGCCTCCAGCGCGCGTCTTTATGCCGAAGTGAACGATCTGCCGCTGAAGTTTCCGCCCTCTCTGGCGAAATGGACGGATTTGACGGGCACCGAAACCCGGCTCTACAACTCTCGCCGCGCGCAGCTTGAGGACACCCAGCGCGAGCTGCGCTCGGCGTTAGATCTTGCCAATAAGGAGCTGGCGATCACCCAGCGGCTGGTGAAAACCGGCGCCGCCAGCCACGTGGAAGTGCTGCGCCTGCAGCGGCAGAAGAGCGATCTGGAACTTAAGCTTACCGACGTCCGCTCGCAGTATTACGTCCAGGCGCGCGAGGCGTTATCCAAAGCCAACGCGGAAGTGGATATGGTTTCGGCTATTCTCAAGGGGCGGGAAGATTCGGTGACCCGCCTGACGGTAAAATCCCCGGTGCGCGGCATTGTGAAAAACATCAAAGTCACCACCATCGGCGGCGTCATCCCGCCCAACGGTGAGCTGATGGAGATTGTGCCGGTTGACGATCACCTGCTGATTGAAACCCGCCTGTCCCCGCGCGATATCGCCTTTATCCATCCAAACCAGGAAGCGCTGGTCAAAATCACCGCCTACGATTACGCCATCTACGGCGGGCTGCACGGCGTGGTGGAAACCATCTCGCCGGACACCATTCAGGACGAAGCCAAGCCGGAGGTATTCTATTACCGGGTGTTTATCCGTACCGGCCAGGATTACCTGGTGAACAAAGCGGGACGGCATTTTTCGATTGTGCCGGGGATGATCGCGACGGTGGATATCAAGACCGGGGAGAAAACGGTGCTGGATTATATGATCAAGCCGTTTAACCGGGCGAAAGAGGCGTTGCGGGAGCGGTGATACATTGCCGGGTGGCGGTTTTCTCCCTCTCCCTGTGGGAGAGGGCCGGGGTGAGGGCAACAGACCGCATCAATATCATAAAATATCAAGAGGCATCGCGTTTACCAGCGTTGAATGCTGGCTGAATCTACAACAAAACGTTGTCGCCCAGGAGGCTTAAATATGACGCTGCCTAACACACCCACCACTCCGCATCTGATAAAATAGCCCAAACTCATTTTCAGGAAGAAACCATGCGCCAACGTACCATTGTCTGCCCCATCATTCAGAACGACGGGGCCTATCTGCTGTGCAAAATGGCCGACGATCGCGGCGTGTTCCCCGGCCAGTGGGCGCTGTCCGGTGGAGGAATGGAGCCAGGCGAAACAATGGAGCAGGCGCTGCGCCGGGAAATCCGCGAGGAGCTGGGCGAGGCGCTGGAGATTACCGACGTGAAGCCGTGGGCGTTTCGCGATGATATTCGAGTGAAAACTTACGCCGACGGCACTACGGAAGAGATATATATGATTTACCTGATCTTCGACTGCATCAGCGCCAACCGAGAGGTGACGTTTAACGAAGAGTTTCAGGAAATTGCATGGGTTCGCCCGGCGTCATTACACGATTTGGATCTGAATGAAGCCACTCGTCTGACATTTGCACAGAAAGGGCTGCTGTAAGGAAGGTCTGCGCATAACGACGCCGTCGCCGTTATGCGCAGTTCGTTTACAGCGAGATTTTCAGGCGTCTCACTGCCTCTATCAGCTGCTCATCCGTTGGCGTCACAAACGACATACGCAGCGTCGTGTGGTCCGGCTCATTGCAGTAGAAGAACTCGCCCGGCACGAATACCACGCCGTTGCTCAACGTTTTTTCCAGCCATTTCGTGGTGTTAATGCCGTTGTTCATTTTCGCCCACAGGAACATGCCGCCCTTTGGCTTGTGGAACGACATCACATCGCCCAGCTCGGCTTCCAGCTCATTCGCAAACGTCTGGTATTTCTGGCGATACGCTTCGCGGATCATCGTAATTTGCCCGGCCAGACGCCCCGTTTTCAGGTACTCATAGGTCATCATCTGCGACAGCGTGCTGGTGTGCAGATCGGTGGTTTGCTTCAGGTTAACCACCGCGCGTTTCAGCCACTCGGGGACCAGCACCCAGCCCACGCGGGTGCCCGGCGCGAGGATTTTCGAGAAGGTGGAGGTGTAGACCACGTTATCTTCATTGCCGATATCTTTGGCGTGGGCAATTAACGGGCGGAAGACTTCATCGGTATAGTTAATTTCGCTGTAGGGATCGTCTTCAATAATCACGAAATCATAGCGCTTCGATAATTCCACCAGCTGCTTACGGCGCGCTTCAGAAAGCGTAACCCCGCCCGGGTTACCAAACGTCGGAACAATATAGACCGCTTTAATCGGCTTATTTGCCACCAGCGCTTCAAGTTCATCCACTTTCATTCCGTCGCCGTCGGAGCCAACGGATTCAAAATTCGCCTGCGCCAGGCCAAATACCTGTAATGCGGCGAGATAGGTTGGACGCTCAACCACAACGGTATCGCCCGGGTTAATTAATGCACGCGCCAGCACGTCGAGAGACTGCTGCGAACCGGAGGTCACCACCACATCATCCGCCTTGCAGCGGATCCCGCGCCCTTCGCAGATGCGCTGAATCTCTTCCCGCAGTCCCGGTACGCCTTCGGTCAGGCCGTACTGGAACGCCTCGCCAAAATGCTGTGATAAGACGGCATCGGCAGCAATTTTAAGCCCTTCGTGGTCGAACAGATCGGGATTAGGGATACCCCCGCCCAGCGAAATCACCCCTGCCATTTTGCTATGTTTTAATAATTCACGGATGGCAGATGATTGCAGGCCCTGCGCGCTGCTGGCGAGTTTGTTTGCAGACATTCTTTGATTACCTTCTTTTTTTATATTGTGCCCAATCTTAGCAGAATATGGGCGATAAATTCCGTAAGCTTAGGCAGTTGACGTAAATCCTGACGCCACAATAAATGCACCGGCCTCGGCGCGGGCGTGTACTGCTCCAGCACCCGCACCAGCCTGCCGCTTGCCAGCTCTTCCGCCACCAGCACTTCCGGTTGTAGCAACAGCCCCGCCCCCGCTCGCGCCGCCATGCGCAACCCGTAGCCGTCGTTACATCTTAAGATCGCATCCCGCTTCCAGCGCACCTCCCCTTCCACGCCCGGCAGCCGCCACTCGTTGCGCGCGGTCCAGACCGTGTGGGAAAGACACAGGTGATCAACCAGATCGTCGGGCGTTTGCGGCGTGCCGTGGCGCGCTAAATAATCCGGCGCGGCGCAGATCACCATGTTGTAGGGGCACAGGTATTTCGCCACCAGATCGTCATTGCGAACGTCACCAATGCGAATGGCCAAATCGACGCCTTCATCCACCAGATCCACCATTCGGTTGGTGAGGTCCAGCTCCACGCGGACGTCCGGGTAGCGCTGTAAAAACGTAGCGGTGAGAGGCGCAATCACGCAGCCGCCAAAGGAGGTGGGCGCCGTCACGCGCAGCGTCCCGGCGGGTGCGGCACGCAGCCGCTCGACTGCATTTTCAGCAATGGAGACCTGCTCAAGCACCCGCTTCGCCTCGTCGAAATAGACCCGTCCGGCATCCGTCAGGCTCTGACGGCGCGTGTTGCGCTCCAGCAGGCGCGTGCCGAGCCGGGATTCCAGTAGCGCGATGTACTTGCCCACCATCACCGCCGACATCTCCAGCCGTGCCGCCGCCGCGGTGAAGCTGCCGCTTTCCACCACCGCGATAAACGTCTCCATGCTGCGAAGCTTATCCATATTCCAAACTCCTGGTTAGCAATCATCTAACTTTAGCCCAGTTTATCCGACATTTAATTTATTAAAGAATGAAGGCTCACAACATGAGGAGTCTGCTATGAAAATCGTCATTATTGGTGCCAGCGGTACGGTGGGTCGTGCAGTCACAGAGGAGTTAGGTCGTCGCCACGAGGTCATCCGCGTCGGGCGTACGCAGGGAGATTATCAGGTGGATATCACCTCGCAGGAGAGCGTGCAGGCGCTGTTTGAGAAGATCGGCCCGGTGGATGCAATTGTCTCCGCCAGCGGCGGCCTGCACTTTGGCCCGCTCGCAGCCATGAAGGACAGCGACTTCAACCAGGGCCTTCAGGATAAGCTCCTGGGGCAGGTTCGCCTGGCGCTGACCGGGCAGCACTACCTGAACGAAGGCGGCTCAATTACGCTCATCAGCGGGATTGTGGCACATGAGCCGATCGCACAGGGCGTGAATGCCACCACGGTAAATGCAGCGCTGGAAGGGTTTGTACGCGCCGCGGCCTGCGAACTGCCGCGCGGTATTCGCATCAACCTGATCAGCCCGACGGTGCTGACCGAATCCGCCGAGGCGTACGACGGTTTCTTTCCGGGCTTTGAAAGCGTGCCCGCCGCCACCGTTGCGCTGGCCTATCGCCGCAGCGTGGAAGGCGTGCAGAGCGGGCGGGTTTACAAGGTGGGTTACTGAGCCTTACGGGCGGCGATGAGCACCAGCATCGGGCGTTCAGCCTCTTCGGCCAGCGCGGGCCAGGCGTCAATCTGCGCCTGCGTTGGGCCCCATTCGTTGACCTCATCGATCGTCAGTCCGGCCTTGATTAGCGCGTTGAGCGTGGTGCCCAGCGTGCGGTGATATTTAATCACCCCGTCCGCCAGCCAGTTGCTGACGCGCTGGCCTTCGTCCTGATAATGGTTCACGCCCCAAAACCGCTCGCCGCTGTCGTCGGTCAACCAGCCCTGACGGGTGGCGCAGGTGTAAATCGGGTGCTCCATGGAAAAGACCAGGCTGCCGCCCGGCCTGAGCGCGCGCTGAACCTTCGCGAACAGGGTATCCAGCTCCGGCAGGTAGTGCAGCGCCAGCGAGCTGTAGACCAGATCGAGGCTGTTCTCGGTGAGACTGAGAGATTCCAGGTCGCTACGCTGATAGTGAATCTGTGGGTCATCGGTCAGTTCAGCCGCGCGGGCGAGCATCTTTTCTGAGATATCAACGCCCGTGACGTCAGAAGCGCCCAGCGCGCGCGCCGCGCGGCAGAACCAGCCGTAGCCGCAGCCGAGATCGACAACCGATTTACCGGTTAAACCCGGCAGCATGTTTTTCAGCGCGGGCCACTCCGGCGCGCCGTCCAGACCCTGCACGGAGCGCGGCAGCCGGGCGTAGCCTTCGAAAAAGGCCGGGTTGTCGTAGATATTTTGTGCCACAGCAGATCCCTCTTTGATGAATATGCAGAGCAGTATACGGCATTGTCGGGTGGCGGCTTCGCCTTACCCGACCTACAAAATCTCCAAACCGTAGGCCGGGTAAGGCGAAGCCGCCACCCGGCTCGCTTTTAGCTCACGGTGCCCCAGACCAGATTTCCCTTGTGGAACGTCGCGGTGCGAGGGGAAATGCGCGCCACGGCCTCGGCGGAGCAGGAGGCGTCCACCAGCACAAAGCTGGCGTCGTCCTGCGATTTTGGCCACACGCGTTCGCCTTTGTCGTTCAGCGGCAGCACGTCGCCGGTGGCGATGCCGAGCGCGCGGGAAAGCGTCTGCTCGTTCGGGCGGATATAGAGCTGCGCATAGAGGTTAGCTTTTTCCAGCATGTCCCCCAGGCCGTACGGCGACCAGTGGTCGATTACGCTGTCGGTGCCCGTCATGACAAACACGCCCTTCTCGCGAAGCTGCTTCAGCGGCATGTGCAGGGTGCCAATCGGCACGGTGGAAGCAATCGTCACCTGCTGCGCCGCCATGCGGGTGGCAATCTCATCCACCTGCTGCTCGTTGAGCGTCGCCAGCGCGAAGGCGTGGCTGATGGTGAGTTTCCCCTTCAGCGACGGCGTTTTTTCCACGGTTTCCACCATGTAGTTTACCGCCGCCACGCCCGCCGGGCTGGTTTCGTGCAGGTGAATGTCCACCCCTTTGTCGTAGTCCAGCGCAATCTGGAACATGGTGTCGAGGGATTTCTCCATCGCGCCGTCGACGTTGGTCGGGTCCAGCCCGCCCACGTAGTGCGCCCCGGCCTGCATCGCCTCGCGCATCAGCTTTTCAGAGTTTGACAGCAGCAGGCCGTGCTGCGGGAAGGCGACGATTTCGCAGTCAAAACCCGCTTTGCGGCGAGCCAGAACCGCCTGCAAATTTTCCAGGTTTTTCAGGCCGGAAACCGGCTCAATGTTGCAGTGGCTGCGGGCGATGGAGGAACCTTTGGACTGGATCAGGTCGATAAGCTTTTCCGCACGTTCCTGGGTGTAGGGCTGCAGCTCCGGCAGCAGCTTCTGCTCAAGGCGGATCATGTCCTGAATCGTGGTGCCCGCCGGACGGTTCAGGGAGCGCCACGGTCCGCCATAAAAGGTTTTATCCAGGTGGATGTGCATATCGCGCATCGCCGGAAGCATCAGCTTGCCGCCTGCGTCATAGTGCGGCAGCGTGGCGTCGGCGTGGCTCTTGTTGTCGCGCAGGGCGACGATCTTCCCGTCCTTGATTTCCAGCGTTTTCAGCTCGGTGCGGGTGCTCGTCGCTACGCCGCCGTCGACGTTAAACCCGGCCTCCAGCAGCACGTTGTCGAGGTAATAGTGTGTTGCGGTGACGTTCATTGGTTTGCCGGTCTCGCAGGTTGCCTTCATGGAATCAGCAGCATACGCGACGGATCCGGTGGCGCCAAACAGCGCGCAGGCGGTAACCATTTTGCCGCTCTGGCTGATAAACTCACGGCGGCTTTTATTTTCAGTCATCTTATCTTCCTTCATGAACGATGTGGGTACCGGTTTGTCCGCGCAGCGCCGCGGGCAGGCAGTCCGGCGAGGTGATAATCACGCGCCTGCCGCCGTGTTTTAAAAATTCCAGCGAGGCGACGATTTTGGGCAGCATGCTGCCTGCCGGGAAGTGGCCCTCATCCATGTAGCGCGTCATCTGCGCCACGCTGACCGTATCCAGCGCCTGCTGGTTCGGCTTGCCGAAGTTAACGCACACTTTCTCGACGCCTGTGGTGATCGCCAGCACGTCGGCGCGGATTTCGCGCGCCAGCAGCGCGGTGGAGAGATCTTTATCAATCACCGCGTCGACGCTCTGATAATCTCCCTGCTCGCTGCGAACCACAGGAATACCGCCGCCGCCCGCGCCGATCACCACAAAGCCTTTCTGCGTCAGCGCCTTGATGGCGTCCGCTTCGACAATCCGCAGCGGCTGCGGGGAAGCCACCACGCGGCGGTAGCCCCGACCGGAATCCTCAACAAAATGCCAGTCCGGGTGCGCGAGCTGTAGCGCATCGCGCTGCGCCTCGCTGAAGAACGCGCCGATAGGCTTCGTCGGGTGCGTGAAGCCGTGATCGTTTTTATCCACCTCAACCTGAGTAACGACCGTGACCGCCTTCTGCTCGCCGCGCGCGGCCAGGCGGTTGTTCAGCGCCTGCTGGATCAGGTAGCCGATGCCGCCCTGGGTATCCGCCACGCAGTTGGCCAGCGGCGTCAGCGGCAGCCCTTCCCGCTCGTGGGCGATTTCGGCACGGCGCAGATCCAGCCCTACCTGAGGGCCGTTGCCGTGGGTGAGCACAATGTCATAGTCGGAGGCCAGCATTTCGAGCACCGACTCAGCCACCGCTTTCACCGCCTGCACCTGATGTTCAACCGACTGGCTGGCGTTGTCTTTGATAATGCTGTTGCCGCCGATGGCGACGACCATGAGTTCTTTCATTTTGTTTCCTTTAGAAGGTGCGTTCTGGTGCCCTCACCCCGGCCCTCTCCCACAGGGAGAGGGGGATTAACGTTCCCTCTCCCTGTGGGAGAGGGTTAGGGTGAGGGCATCAGGCATTATCAGGACTCAGAAACCGGTGCCGCAGCGCTCGCCGCTTCCCGGCTATCGAGGAAATGCTTCACCACGAACATGCCGCCCATCATCAGGTAGGCCGTAACGAACATCAGGGAACTGCCTTCGGCAAAGCCCACCACCGGGGCGTGGATGACGCCGAAAAGCGCCAGCAGCGCGCCGACGGCTGCCGCAACGGCACCGCGCAGCGGCTTATTGATGATGGAGAAGATGGCGATGCAGCCCCACAGCATGCTGGCGAGCGGTGCGCCGTTGCCGAGATGCATCAGCCCTTCGTAGTAGATCCCCTTGCTGTGCAGCACGTCGGTACCGATTTTCGCCGCGCTGGTGCCTGCCGCCCCCATCACGCTGTTCATCATGGTCAGCGCCCAGTTGGCGATCCACGGGAACAGGCAAATGAAGATCACCGGCACCTCTACTTTGGGCGTTTCTCGCACCACCTGGTTGGCCGTCACGACGCCGATAAACACCAGTATCGGCACGATGGCGGTCATCGGAATGATGGCGAGCATAAACGCCCCCAGACCGAACAGCGGCACGATGAACATGGTCACGCCCGAGGCCAGCGTGTAGCCGATGCTGGCCCCCATCGCTTTCCAGCCGGGATGACCAACGTAGACCGTCACCGGGAACGGGTTGCCCATCAGGCAGCCAAGCATGGAGGCCAGGCCGTTCGCCAGCATCACCTTGCGGGTTGGGTAGGGATCGCCCGCCGCGTGGGCGCTTTCGATGTTCTCGAGGTCAAAGATGTAGTTCGCCAGCCCCAGCGGGACGGCAGAGGCCAGGTACGGCAAGGCGTGCGGCAGGCCCTGCAGGAAACCTTCCACGTGCACCTGCGGCGGGTTAAAGCCGAACGACGACATCGAGGCTTTGATCGCCTCCGGGCTTTGCAGGCCGGAAATCCACGCCAGCGCCGTACCGGCAATTAGCAGCAGCAGGCCGGTCGGGATTTTGGCGAAGATCGGCTTTTTGCCAAACCAGTTGATGAAGATCAGCAGCAGCACGATAAACGACACGGTGGGCGCTTCGAACGCCTGCAGCATCGGGTTCATCGCCAGCAGCAGCAGGCCTAAACCGGACAGGCACGACAGCAGCACGGTTCGCGGGATCATCTTGCGGATGGTTTCCCCCAGGAACGAACCGCCCGCCAGGATCATCGCTTCAACAAAACACCACACCAGGCCGATTTGGATAGCAAAATCCGCATCGCCCGTTTGCTGATAAACGGGCATCAGCACCAAAAAGGTCACGGTAAAAATCGACGGCGCGCTCGGGCCGGACGGTAGCGCGGTAACGTCCGTTCGTCCGGTGGCGCGCGCCATCTGCAGGCCAAACCAAGCGTAGCAAATACTCGCGACCAGCACCGCCAGCCCGAAGGCGGGCGCGATGCGTCCATAAACAATCTCCTTCGGGATGCCGACGACAAAAATGAGCAGCCCCATCATGGTCAGCAAATTGGTCAGGTTGTTGGTCATCAACCCGAAATAGGCCGCCCAGTCACCTCTTTTCCACTCCAGTTTCATGTTTTTCATGGATGCTTGCCTTATAAAAAGTAGCGATCGCGGAAGGTCAACAGCGCCTTTTCAAAACAGCTAAACGGCGGGTGAACGATGCCCGCCCCAATCATGCCGATGCCCGCGTCTTTGTGGGCAATGGCGGTGTTGATCACCGGCAGAATGCCGCTGCCCGCCACTTTGGTGATGTCGATGGCGGTAGGGATGCCCATAAAGGAGAGCAGCGGAATGGTGACGTTCGGGTTTTCGCCAAGCGTGATTTCGCGCATCTGGCGGGAGAAGTCGATGGCTTCATCCACCGTGCCGCCCACCAGCGCAACGATTGCCGGGGCCGTCGCCATGGCAAAGCCGCCGATGCCGTAGGTTTCGGTGATGGCGCTGTCGCCAATGTCCAGCCCGGAGTCTTCCGGCCTGTAGCCTGCGAACATCGGGCCGATCACCTGCTGCGCCGGGCCGGTGAACCACTGCCCCGGCAGGCCCGAAATGCGCAGGCCAAACTCGTAGCCGTTGCGCGCCATGGTGGTGACGACGGTGCTGTACTCAATGCCGTGCGCGGCGTCCAGCGCGGCCTTACACATCGCCATCCACGTCGGGCCGGAGAAGTAGTCGCTGCTGGCGACAAACTCGAATACCTCGCGCTGCTGCTCCACCGGATAGCCCGCCTGAATCAGCCCCGGCGTCAGCGCCTGGATCAGCAGCGTGGTGCCGGCGTTGTTGCGGTTGTGGCACTCGTCGCCCATGTGCAGCGCCTGGGCCAGCATCAGGCGCAGGTCAATTTCGCCGATAATCTTCATCGCGTCGCGCAGCATCGGGCCGAGCACGTCGCGCATCCAGTTCAGACGGTCGATCACGCTCTGGTCGTTGGCCCCCATGCGCAGGATCTTCGCCATCTGCTCGCTGAGGTTGGTGAAGGCGCGGTTGCCGTAGGTTTTGTTTTCAACGATGTGCATAAACATCGATGCGGAGGTGACGCCCGCCATCGAGCCCACGCAGTCATGCTCGTGGCACGGCGAGAAGGTAATATCGCCTGAAGCCGCCAGCCTTGCCGCGTCGCCCAGATCTTTCGCCAGCCCTTCGAACACCAGCGCCCCGGTGACCGCGCCCTTCATCGCCCCGCACATCTTTTCCCATGAGACGGGCGGACCGGCGTGCAGAATGGTGGTGCGGGTCATGCCCGGCACAACGTTAATGGCCTGGTCGTAGCCCACCAGCACCGGATGGGACTGAATAATGCGCTCAAGGGCGATTTGGTTAGCGGCGGCGATCTTCTCCGCCAGCGGTTTTTCCGCCAGCTGGTCGAGCGCCTCAACGACCTGCATATTGCCCTGCCCCGGCGGCGTCCAGTCGAGCTGGGTCACGGGAACGTGCTGTTTTTTGAGGTCATCGCTGAACATTGCGATGCCGACGTTAATGACGTTCAGCGGCTGGTTGAATAAGGTGGTCATTATGCTTTCTCCCCTTTGCAGACAAATTCGCGCGCCAGTAATCCGGTATTGGTGCTGCTGCTGGCCCAGATAACGCCAGCGTCGGTCAGCAGCTGACACTGCTGCGCCAGCGACTGCGGATCCTGGTCGGTGCCGAGCACGTAGCCAAGGATCTCCAGAGGGCGGTTATCGGCCTTCGCAATCGCCTGCGCCTCCTTAATGGCGTCGAGCATCACGCCGACCGGATCCTCGTGCGCGCCGAAGCCCAGCACGAAGTCCATGACGATGACGCCCACCTCCGGATCGCGCGCCTCCTGCAGCAGGCGGCTGATGCGGTTGGTCGGGTCGATCATCGGGTGCGGCTTGCCGTTGGTGAAGTCGTCGTCACCAAAGTCGAGGAAGGTGTGGGCTTTACTGACGCTGATGTCGCTCAGGCGCTTAGACGGATCCGGCTGGATGTTGCTGTAGACGTCGTCGAATTTCGCAAGCGCCGCGAACATCGCCTCGTCGCACAGCGTTCCGCCGCAGAACAGGCCGCGTATGTACTTTTGCTGCGGAGTCAGGCGGGCGCGCACTTCTTCTATCAGCGGCCAGTTGAGCGGGTGTAGATCGAGGGATTCCTTTTTGATGCCGTTAAGCAGGACCGCCTTCAGCGCGGCCTCTTTGGTGCCGCGCGCAAACTGCAGGCCGTCTTCATCGGCGGGCGGTTCGCTGCGCCCAAGGAAGCAGACGACCACGGGCTTGCGGCAGGCGCGCGCGCGGGCCAGCACTTTCTCCGCCACGGCTGGCGCGGGCGGCTTGGAGATCAGCGCAATCACCTGCGTGGCGTCGTCGGCCTCCAGCATCTCGATGGCGTCGAGCATCATCAGGCCGCCGATTTTTTCGCTCAGATCGCGCCCGCCGGTGCCGATCAGCTGCGATACGCCGCCGCCGAATTCGTGAATGCGCACGCTCAGCTCCTGGCTGCCGGTGCCGGATGCGCCGACGATGCCAATCGAGCCGCGGCGCACCGCGTTAGCAAAGCACAGTCCCGCGCCGTTGATGATGGCGGTGCCGCAGTCCGGCCCCATCATCAGCAGCCCTTTCTCATGCGCCAGCTGCTTCAGCGCCAGCTCGTCGTCGAGCGAAACGTTATCGGAAAACAGCATCACGTTGAGGTCGTTTTCCAGCGCCTGGCGCGCTTCGCGTGCGGCGAAGGTGCCGTTTACCGATATCATCGCCAGGTTTGCCTCAGGGCGATGGGTTTTGGCGCTGGCAGTCGTCGCGTAGCGCGCCTCATGGGAGCCCGCGCTCTCTTTACGAATAAATAAGGCTTCAATGGCCGCCAGCGTTTCATCATTCGCCGCGTCGCCTTTAATTACGATCATCAGATCGCCGTTTTTGGCTTCCGCTAATTCCGGCGTTAATAGCCCGAGATTTTTTAGGACGCCTTTATTCATTTCCGTCGCCATTGCCACAAATGCCTGTTCAACGCCCGGCAGCTTATTGGCTTTGGTGGAAACGGACATCAATGACACCGAGTCAAAATAGGTGTTCTTTTTTATAACGATTTTGGTTGGCATTATTTTCTCCAGAATGCGGATAAAAGGGGGCCGCCGTCGTGCAAAATGCACGTCGGTAAAAATGCGTTTTTGATTAACGGCCAGCCGGAAAAAGCTGGCCGGAGACGTTATGCGCCTGCCGCCAGCAGCAGGTCAGCGATCGCGTCGAAGCCTTTTTCCCGCGCCAGTTCGAGCGGGGTTTTACCGTATTTATCGGTCATGTGCGGGTTTGCGCCGTTGTCCAGCAGCAGCTTGACGATCTCCTGCTGCTTCGCACCGCCGTCGTTGAGTACGATGGCTTCCAGCAGCGGCGTCCAGCCGACAAAGTTGGTGTGGTTGACGTTGATATCGGTTTTTTCCAGCAGCTCGCGCACAATCTCAACGTGCCCCTTTTCGCTGGCGGGCGTGATGCCCACGCCGCCGAAACGCGTCAGGCGATCGAGATCCGGATTAGCCGGAAGGACAAGGCGCAGCAGGGTGAGATCGTTGGTCAGGCAGCTAATCAGGAAAGGGTTGAAGCAGGTGTGGTCCTGCCGATCGATATCCGCGCCGGCAGAAATTAAAAACTCAACGCTGGAATACTGTTTTTTGAGGCTGGCAATAATAATGGCGGTTCTTTTCTGGCCGTTGGTGGCATTAATATCCACACCTTTATCCAGGCAGGCTTTTAGGGCATCAACGTTGCCCTGCTCTGCCGACAGCAGAAATTCAGTAACGAGTTCATTTTCAGACATATTCAGACTCCCGATGATTCACTTCTGATGACCTGAGAATAGCAACAGCCTGGTCAGAAAAGAATCCGCTTAAAAAGGATTCATCGACAGCCAATTCATTGTTGAGGTAAATTCAACAGTCAGGCCAAAACGTGCGTCCGTGCAACCTTTTTCTTATGTTTGACCGCGTTTTAGCGTTTCAGACTGCATTATGCTTATGCCTGATAAAGCCTTATATGGCGCGGCTTTCATGAAATAGTCAGAACTGTGATCGGCTTCAAATGCGGTGTAACAGTGTTGTTAAAATATGTTCAAAACTGATGGCGACACGGAGCCGTAATATGAATTCCATCTTTACCGAAGAGAACCTGCTGGCCTTCACCACCGCAGCGCGCTTTGGCAGCTTCAGCAAGGCCGCCGCCGAGCTGGGCGTCACCACCTCGGCCATCAGCTACACCATTAAGCGTATGGAGACCGGGCTGGACGTAGTGCTGTTTGTGCGTAACACGCGCAGCATCGAGCTGACCGAGTCTGGCTTTTACTTCTACCGCAAAGCCACCGACCTGCTGAATGACTTCCACGCCATCAAGCGCGGGATAGACACCATTTCCCAGGGGATCGAAACGCGGGTGCGCATCTGTATCAACCAGCTTTTATATACGCCGCGCCATACCGCCCGGCTGCTGCAGGTGTTGAAAAAACAGTTCCCCACCTGCCAGATCACGGTAACGACCGAGGTGTACAACGGCGTCTGGGATTCGATCATTAATAACCAGGCCAATATCGCCATTGGCGCGCCTGATACGCTGCTCGACGGCGGCGGCATTGACTACACCGAGATTGGCGCCATACGCTGGGTCTTTGCGATTGCCCCGTCGCATCCGCTGGCGTTTACGCCGGAGCCAATAGCGGAAAGCCAGCTCCGCCTTTATCCGAATATCATGGTGGAAGATACGGCGCACACCATCAATAAGAAGGTCGGCTGGCTTCTTCACGGGCAGGAGGCCATTCTGGTGCCGGATTTCAACACCAAATGCCAGTGTCAGATCCTGGGGGAAGGCATTGGTTTTTTACCGGAATATATGGTGCGAGAGGCGGTGGAGGACGGTCTGCTGATTGCGCGGCGTATCAATAATCCGCGTCAGGACTCGCGCATGCTGCTTGCCACACAGCATGCGGCGACCGGCCAGGTCACGCGCTGGATCAAACAGCAGTTTGGGCCTGAAGGGGTGCTGACCGGGATCTACAGCGATTTACTCTGGCGCGCCTAGCTTTTGGTCTGAACCCAAAAAGCGTGAATAAGACCGGGAATATACCCCAGCAGGGTCAGAAGGATATTCAGGAGGAATGCCCAGCCGAAACCTTTGCCAAGCAGCACGCCCAGCGGCGGCAGAACGATCGTGAAAACAATACGCCAAAAACCCATAACAACTCCGTGCAAGCTAACCAATTGAAAATAAAAAAGAGTACATACTCTAAGCGTAGCCAGTGTATCGGCAACTGTCACCTCACTCGCGACCTTTTACCCGCTTTTACCCTCTTTACACTGGCTGAAGATGGGCTTTAAATGCTGTACTTGTCAGACCTATCCCGACCTGCCCGCCTGGCGCAGGCGGCATCGCCGGCACAGGCATACGTGGTAGAGGGCGGAATTCAGGGCTGGAAACAGGCCGGGCTGCCGACGGTTGAAGACAGATCGCAGCCGCTTCCCCTGATGCGTCAGGTGCAAATTGCTGCCGGGCTGTTGATTCTGTGCGGCGTGGTGCTGGGCTACAGCGTCTCCAGCGGCTTTTTCCTGCTGAGCGGCTTTGTGGGGGCTGGCCTGCTGTTTGACGGGGTGACCGGTTTTTGCGGTATGGCCAGGCTGTTGAAAGTGATGCCGTGGAACCGGCGTACCTCATAAGCAGTACCTGAAAGATTAACGCTGTACCCTGCGCCGGACGTGGGCTAAGGTGAAGATCGCTTAACGTGAGGAGGTGTTATGTTTTCTGTTGGTGATTATGTACAGCCGCGTCAGGGCGGCCCAAAACTGAAGGTTCTTGAAGTGAATGGTGAAAGCATTGTGGCGGTACAGGCCAGCAATGAACAAGGCGAGACGTACACTCTGAAAGCAGCAGACGTGACGCTGTACACCGAATCGGGTGATTTCGGCGTTTGCTGATCTGACAACCGGGCGGATATTCCGCCCGGCCTACGGATTAGATCAGGAAATCATCCAGTGATTTACCGTTTGCCAGCGCGCTCGCGATTGGCTTCGGCGTACGGCCCTGACCGGTCCAGGTTTTCTCTTCACCGTTCACGTCAATAAAACGATATTTAGCTTCACGCGCTTTGCGTTTTTTCGCCGGTTGACCGGCCTGCGCCAGGTCTGTGCCCAGCAGATCGCTCGGGGAAATACCGTCAGCTTTCATTCGCTCCAGCAGGGCGTTAATTTTATCCTGCTGCTCAGCACGCTGCTGCTCGAACTCCGCCTGCTCGCTGCGTTTTTCTTCCGCGACAATCCTGACTTTTTCCAGCACTTCTTCCAGAACGTCCATGGATAATTCACGCGCCAGCGCACGAAGCGTGCGGATATTATTAAGATTCTGTAACGTCAGAGACATATATATTGAAAACCTTTTCATTGTGGATAAATCGAAAAATCAACAAACAGAATAATTGATTTCTCCTCTGATATCCACCCATTGGCCCTTTTTGCCATTAATGTAAATATTTTAAAGAGTAAATTTAAATATCAGAGAATCGGCATACATAAATCAGTAAGAATAAATCACCCCACCAATATAAAAGGTCGCTTTTAAACCAAATCAAAGAACGCCGTGCTGCGCCCCTCTCATCGCTACACACGCCCAGGATTTAAAATTTCAATACACTGATTTGTATAGATAAAATCATACATGAGAGACAAAATAACGAAACGAGCAAAAAACAACCACCTTTAGAGATTTTTGTTGAAAAAATGCGCATAAATAAAAATTAATCACTAGTTGTTAGTTCAAAGCCAGAGAGATACGCTATACACGTCAAACAAACCAACCTAAACCACTAAGATTAACGGGTTAAACGCCACCTTTTGCGCTTTTCAAGGAGTTCAGACATGTTCTCACCGCAGTCCCGCCTGCGCCATGCGGTAGCGGATACTTTCGCGATGGTTGTCTACTGTTCCGTCGTGAACATGCTGATTGAAATATTCCTCTCCGGAATGTCCTTCGAGCAGTCGCTTTCTTCTCGTCTGGTGGCGATCCCGGTCAACATCGTTATTGCATGGCCTTACGGTTTATACCGTGATGCGGTGATGCGTCTTGCCCGACGCCTTAGCCCGGCGGGTTGGGTGAAAAACCTGGCAGACGTTCTGGCATACGTGACGTTCCAGTCGCCGGTTTACGTCGCTATTCTGCTGGTCGTCGGTGCAGACTGGCATCAAATCGCTGCAGCGGTCAGCTCAAACATTGTGATTTCGATGTTGATGGGTGCGGTATACGGCTATTTTCTCGACTACTGTCGCCGCCTGTTTAAAGTCAGCCAGTACAGCCAGGCGAAGGCGTGATATGAAGCGACTGGCGAATGCCAGTCGCAGAGTTATTGAACGTCGCCAAACAGTCCCCTCAGAAACCGCTCCAGCGCCATTCGTGAGCTGAAACCGTGCGGAATACCATAATGCTCATGCCTTTCACCGCCTAAATAGAGCGGAAATTGCTGATAATGATCGCAGGTTTTAATATCCGAGGCAGGCTCAGCAAATGACTGACTTCTGTCTTTCAGCGTCGGGTGAATAATGAGAGCGGTGCGCCCCATTCTTGCTTCACGGTTCACATAAACGTAATTCTCGCCACGGCGATACCCATACGCTTTTGATGTTACCTCATCCATGGTGAATCCCGCTTTTTCAAGAACGCGCGCCACCTCATCGGGTCGTAAATACATATCTCTTCCTCATTATCATTCCTGCCCGGCAACCTTACAGTATTCAGCATTAGCAGGGCTTTCAGAATATTCCATAAACGCCCCGATATGGCGTGACAGGCTTCAGATATTAAATTTCTGGACTAAACTAAACGGGAACACAAATTATGGAGGATCGTATGTTTAACAGACCGAACCGAAACGAAATTAACGACGACGCTCAGGATATTCGTAATGATGTCAGCCAATTAGCGGACACGCTGGAAGACGTGCTGAAGTCCTGGGGCTCTGATGCGAAGGACGAAGCAGATGCCGCGAAACGTAAGGCTCAGTCTCTGCTGCGTGAGACGCGTGCCAAAATGAATGGCCGCTCGCGCACCACCCAGGCGGCCTGCGACATGGCCAGCTGTGCAACGACCTTCGTACGTGAAAAACCACTTTGTACGCTGGGAACCGTAGCCGCCGTCGGTATTTTTGTCGGCGCGCTGCTCAGCCTGCGTAAGTAAGCGCAGTCAGTCAGCCCCGGCAGCCTCTGGCGCCGGGGCTTTTCTTTGCCCGCTCGCCTGAAAAACCCGCACAGCCTGCCCTGCCCCGCTGTGCTCATCACCGGGGCATCATCAATCTAAATTTCCCATATCTTGTATGGTTGAAACTTATCACAACTACATCTAGTATTCCCTTTAGCAAGATACACACAACCTGACGCGACAAATCGCGCCAGCCTTTCATTCTAAATGGAAATACGAATCATGAGCATTATTATTTACACTCGTAACGATTGTGTTCAGTGCCACGCCACCAAACGCGCAATGGAAAGCCGCGGCGTAGCGTTTGAAATGGTGAATATCGACCTGGTCCCGGACGCTGCCGATACCCTGCGCGCGCAAGGCTTTCGCCAGCTTCCCGTTGTCGTTGCGGGGGAAACCAGCTGGTCCGGCTTCCGACCGGACATGATTAACCGCCTTGCCGCTCAGGCCGTCAGTGCATGAGTGGGCTGGTCTACTTCTCCAGCAGCTCGGAAAACACGCTCCGCTTTATCGAGCGCGTCGGGCTGCCCGCCATTCGCATTCCGCTTAACGAGCGCGAGCGTATACGGGTAGACGAACCTTACATTCTGATCGTGCCCAGCTATGGCGGCGGCGGAACGGCGGGAGCTGTGCCTCGTCAGGTTATCCGCTTTCTTAACGATCCCCATAACCGGGAGCGTATCCGCGGCGTGATTGCGGCGGGCAATCGCAACTTTGGCGACGCCTTTGGCCGCGCCGGGGATGTCATCTCTCAAAAATGCGGCGTGCCGTATCTCTATCGTTTTGAACTGATGGGAACACAGCAGGACGTAGAGAACGTGCGTAAAGGAGTAAACGAATTTTGGCAACGACAACCGCAGAACGTGTAATTCAGGCGACGCCGGATTACCACGCATTAAACGCGATGCTTAACCTCTATGACCGCGAGGGGCGCATCCAGTTTGGCAAGGACCATGACGCGGTGGACGCCTTTTTTGCCGCCCACGTCCGCCCGAATACCGTGACGTTTGGCAGCCAGCGTGAACGTCTTGAATATCTGGTCCAGGAAGGCTACTACGACGAGCGCGTCCTCGACCGCTACGATCGCGGCTTTGTGGTGACGCTGTTTGAGCAGGCCCATACCAGCGGTTTTCGTTTCCAGACGTTTCTTGGCGCATGGAAGTATTACACCAGCTATACGCTGAAAACCTTCGACGGCAAACGCTACCTCGAAAGCTTTGAGGACCGTACCGTGATGGTGGCGCTGACGCTGGCGCAGGGCGATGAGACGCTGGCGCGACGTTTGACCGATGAGATCCTGTCAGGGCGTTTCCAGCCGGCCACCCCCACCTTCCTCAACTGCGGTAAAGCCCAGCGCGGCGAGCTGGTCTCCTGCTTCCTGCTGCGCATTGAAGATAATATGGAGTCGATCGGTCGCGCGGTGAACTCAGCGCTGCAGCTTTCTAAACGCGGCGGCGGCGTGGCGTTTCTGCTCTCGAACCTGCGCGAAGCGGGCGCGCCGATTAAGCGCATCGAAAACCAGTCCTCCGGGGTGATCCCGGTGATGAAGATGCTGGAAGATGCTTTCTCTTATGCCAACCAGCTTGGCGCACGTCAGGGCGCGGGCGCGGTCTACCTCCACGCGCATCACCCGGATATCCTGCGCTTCCTGGATACCAAGCGTGAAAACGCCGATGAGAAGATCCGCATCAAAACCCTGTCGCTGGGCGTGACGATCCCGGATGTCACCTTTAGACTCGCCAAAGAGAATGCCGAGATGGCGCTCTTCTCGCCGTATGACATCGAGCGTATTTACGGCAAAGCCTTTGGCGACGTGGCGATAAACGACCGGTACGACGAGCTGGTTGCCGACGATCGCATTCGCAAGACGTACATCAACGCCCGTGATTTCTTCCAGACGCTGGCAGAAATTCAGTTTGAGTCCGGCTATCCCTACATCATGTTTGAGGATACGGTGAACCGCGCGAACCCGATTGCCGGGCGCATCAACATGAGTAATCTCTGCTCGGAGATTTTGCAGGTCAACAGTGCCTCAACCTATGACGAAAACCTGGACTACGCGGAGATCGGCAAAGATATCTCCTGCAACCTCGGCTCGCTGAATATAGCCCACACCATGGACTCGCCCGATTTTGGCCGCACGGTTGAGACCGCCATTCGCGGGCTGACGGCGGTATCGGACATGAGCCAGATCCGCAGCGTGCCGTCTGTTGCCGCGGGCAATGCCGCCTCACACGCCATCGGCCTTGGGCAGATGAACCTGCACGGTTATCTGGCTCGCGAGGGCATCGCCTACGGCAGCCCCGAAGGGCTGGATTTCACCAATCTCTATTTCTACACCATCACCTGGCACGCGCTGCATACCTCAATGATGCTGGCGCGCGAGCGTAACCAGCGGTTTGCGGGATTCGAGCAGTCGCGCTACGCCAGCGGGACCTATTTCACCCAGTACCTTGAAGGCAGCTGGCAGCCAAAAACCGAAAAAGTGCGCGAACTGTTTGACCGCGTGGGGGTTGCCCTGCCTACGCGCGAGATGTGGCAGCAGTTGCGTGACGACGTAATGCGCTACGGCATCTATAACCAGAACCTGCAGGCGGTGCCGCCGACCGGATCGATTTCCTATATCAACCACGCCACGTCGAGCATCCATCCGATCGTGTCGAAAATCGAAATCCGTAAGGAAGGTAAAACCGGCCGCGTTTATTACCCTGCCCCGTTTATGACCAACGAGAACCTGGCGCTGTATCAGGATGCGTACGAGATCGGCCCGGAAAAGATCATCGACACCTACGCCGAGGCAACGAAGCACGTGGATCAGGGGCTGTCGCTGACGCTGTTCTTCCCGGATACCGCCACCACTCGGGATATCAACAGGGCGCAGATCTACGCCTGGAAGAAAGGCATCAAGACGCTCTACTACATTCGCCTGCGCCAGCTCGCGCTGGAAGGCACCGAAATTGAAGGCTGCGTGTCCTGCGCGCTGTAAGGAGAAAGGATGAAACTGTCACGCGTGAGTGCCGTTAACTGGAACAAAATTCAGGACGATAAAGACCTGGAGGTGTGGAACCGCCTGACCAGTAACTTCTGGCTACCGGAAAAGGTGCCGCTTTCAAACGATATTCCGGCCTGGCAAACACTGAGTCACGCCGAACAGCAGCTGACGATCCGCGTTTTTACCGGCCTGACGCTGCTGGATACTATTCAAAACACGGTCGGCGCCCCCGCGCTGATGCATGACGCGCTGACGCCGCACGAAGAGGCGGTGATGTCGAATATCAGCTTTATGGAGGCGGTGCATGCCCGCTCCTACAGCTCGATTTTCTCGACGCTGTGCCAGACCAAAGACGTGGATGCGGCCTACGCCTGGAGCGAAGAGAGCGCGTCGCTGCAGCGAAAGGCAGACCTGGTGCTGGAATACTATCGGGCCGACGAGCCGCTGAAGAAAAAGATCGCCAGCGTGTTTCTGGAATCTTTCCTCTTCTATTCCGGCTTCTGGCTGCCCATGTACTGGTCCAGCCGGGGCAAGCTCACCAATACCGCCGACTTGATTCGTCTCATCATCAAGGATGAAGCAGTGCACGGGTATTACATCGGCTATAAGTACCAAAAAGGGCTGGAGAAAGTCAGCGAGGCGAAGCGTGAAGAACTGAAAGGCTTCGCCCTCGATTTGCTGATGGATCTGTACGACAACGAGCTGCGCTATACCGAGGAACTTTACGCCGGCAGCGGCTGGGAAGAGGACGTGAAGGCTTTCCTCTGCTACAACGCCAACAAGGCGCTGATGAACCTTGGCTATGAGGCGCTTTTCCCGCCTGAAATGGCGGAGGTAAATCCGGCCATTCTGGCGGCGCTGTCGCCGAATGCCGACGAAAATCATGACTTCTTCTCGGGGTCTGGCTCGTCCTACGTGATGGGTAAAGCGGTGGAGACGGAAGATGAGGACTGGGATTTTTAATGAACGGGTTAACGTTCATTAATTTAATATAAATCCATTATTTCCTCCCTAATATCTCTACGCCATCTACACTGTAATTTCCGCTTCATATTCACCTGAATCAGGCCGATTCAGGTGATATTTCCCGATGCTGCAGTAAAAATTTCAGAAAAATTCAAACCGCCCTCAGCCCTTTACTCATGGGAAATTCAGCCGTTTCGCTTGCGGCAAAATTCATGCCATCGGCGGGGTCAGGGTTGTCTCAGATTCTCAGTATGTTAGGGTAATGCCAGTTAACTATTTACCATGGTAATCATATCGACATAAACAAATAACAGGACACTCTCTATTGCATGGCAATTAAATTAGAAGTGAAAAATCTTTATAAAGTATTTGGCGAGCATCCACAGCGCGCGTTCAAATATATCGAAAAAGGACTTTCGAAAGAGCAAATTCTGGAAAAAACAGGGCTATCGCTTGGCGTTAAAGACGCCAGTCTGGCCATTGAAGAAGGCGAGATTTTCGTCATCATGGGGTTATCCGGCTCGGGTAAATCCACTATGGTTCGCCTTCTCAATCGCCTGATTGAACCCACCCGCGGACAGGTGCTGATTGACGGCGTGGATATCGCCAAAATATCAGACGCAGAGCTTCGCGAGGTGCGCAGAAAGAAGATTGCGATGGTGTTCCAGTCATTCGCACTGATGCCGCACATGACGGTGCTGGATAATACCGCCTTTGGTATGGAATTAGCGGGCGTGCCTGCTCAGGAACGTCATGAAAAAGCGCTGGACGCGCTGCGTCAGGTTGGGCTTGAAAATTACGCCCACGGTTATCCGGATGAACTTTCTGGCGGCATGCGTCAGCGCGTGGGATTAGCCCGCGCATTAGCGATTAACCCGGACATTTTATTAATGGATGAAGCCTTCTCGGCCCTCGATCCGTTAATTCGCACAGAGATGCAGGATGAGCTGGTAAAATTACAGGCCAAACATCAGCGCACCGTTGTCTTTATTTCCCACGATCTGGATGAAGCCATGCGCATTGGCGACCGTATTGCCATTATGCAAAATGGTGAAGTGGTGCAGGTCGGGACGCCGGATGAAATATTGAATAATCCGGCGAATGATTATGTCCGCACCTTCTTCCGCGGCGTGGATATTAGCCAGGTCTTTAGCGCCAAGGATATTGCCCGTCGAACCCCGAACGGCATTATCCGTAAAACGCCAGGCTTCGGCCCGCGCTCCGCGCTTAAGCTGCTGCAGGATGAAGACCGCGAATACGGTTATCTGGTTGAACGCGGCAATAAATTTGTTGGCATTGTCTCCATCGACTCCCTGAAAACCGCCCTTGGCGAGAACCAGGGCATCGATGCGGCGTTAATCGACGCTCCGCTTGCCGTGGACGCCGAAACGCCGCTCAGCGAGTTGCTTTCTCACGTAGGCCAGGCACCCTGTGCCGTGCCGGTAGTCGGTGAAGAACAACAATATGTCGGCATCATCTCAAAACGGATGCTGCTGCAGGCTTTAGATCGCGAGGGGGCAAACAATGACCGATCAATCTAACCCATGGGGCACCGCTGAAGCAGCGGACAGCGCGGCACAATCTGCCGATGCGTGGGGTTCCACGCCCGCCCCTGCCGATGGCGGCGGTACGGCAGACTGGCTCAACAGCGCACCTGCACCTGCGCCAGAACACTTCAATATTATGGATCCGTTCCACAAAACGCTGATCCCACTGGACAACTGGGTCACGGAAGGGATCGACTGGGTGGTCACCCACTTCCGTCCGGTCTTCCAGGGGATCCGCGTGCCGGTGGATTACATCCTCAACGGCTTCCAGCAGCTGATGCTGGGCATGCCTGCGCCCGTCGCCATTATCCTGTTCTCCCTGATTGCCTGGCAGTTTGGTAGCGCAGGGATGGGGATCGCCACGCTGATCTCGCTGATTGCCATTGGCGCGATTGGCGCGTGGTCTCAGGCGATGATCACCCTGGCGCTGGTGCTGACCGCCCTGCTCTTCTGCGTGGTGATTGGCCTGCCGATGGGGATCTGGCTGGCGCGCAGCCCGAGGGCGGCGAAGATTATTCGCCCGCTGCTGGATGCGATGCAGACCACCCCGGCGTTCGTTTATCTGGTACCTATCGTGATGCTGTTCGGCATCGGCAACGTGCCGGGCGTGGTGGTGACCATTATCTTCGCCCTGCCGCCGATTATTCGTCTGACCATCCTGGGGATTAACCAGGTGCCTGCGGATCTGATTGAAGCGTCACGCTCGTTCGGCGCCAGCCCGCGCCAGATGCTGTTTAAGGTTCAGCTCCCGCTGGCGATGCCAACCATTATGGCCGGCGTTAACCAGACGCTGATGCTGGCCCTGTCGATGGTGGTGATCGCCTCGATGATCGCCGTTGGCGGTCTGGGTCAGATGGTGCTGCGCGGTATTGGCCGCCTCGATATGGGGCTGGCAACCGTCGGCGGCGTCGGCATTGTGATCCTCGCCATCATTCTTGACCGCCTCACCCAGGCTGTCGGTCGTGATTCACGCAGTCGCGGCAACCGTCGCTGGTATACCACTGGCCCTGTCGGGTTATTCACCCGCCCTTTCACGAAATCAAAATAAGGAACAACGATGCGACATAACGTACTTTTTGCCACAGCGTTTGCGACCCTTGTCTCCACCAGCGCATTTGCAGCTGACCTGCCTGGCAAAGGCATTACCGTGCAGCCGGTTCAGAGCACTATTTCGGAAGAGTCCTTCCAGACCCAGATTGTCAGCCGCGCGCTGGAAAAGCTGGGCTATACGGTGAATACCGCCAGCGAAGTGGATTACAACGTCGGCTATACCTCGATTGCCTCCGGCGATGCCACCTTCACCGCCGTGAACTGGCAGCCGCTGCATGACGATATGTACGCCGCCGCCGGTGGCGACAAGAAATTCTATCGCGAAGGCACTTTCGTAACCGGCGCGGCGCAGGGTTATCTGATCGACAAGAAAACCGCCGATAAGTACCACATCACCAATATTGAGCAGCTGAAAGATCCGAAGATCGCCAAACTGTTCGATACCAACGGTGACGGCAAAGCCGACATGATGGGCTGCTCGCCGGGCTGGGGCTGTGAAGCGGTGATTAACCACCAGAACAAAGCGTTCGATCTGGCCAAGACCGTGGACGTGAGCCACGGCAACTACTCCGCGATGATGGCCGATACCATTGCCCGCTTTAAAGAAGGAAAACCGGTTATCTACTACACCTGGACCCCATACTGGGTGAGCGACGTGCTGAAGCCGGGTAAAGACGTGGTGTGGCTGCAGGTGCCGTTCTCCTCCCTTCCGGGCGAGCAGAAAGATATCGACACCAAACTGCCGAACGGCATGAACTATGGCTTCCCGGTGAACACCATGCATATCGTAGCCAACAAGGCGTGGGCGGAGAAAAACCCGGCGGCAGCGAAGCTGTTCTCGGTAATGAAGCTTCCGCTGGCGGACATCAACGCTCAGAACGCCATGATGCATGACGGCAAGTCGTCTGAAGCGGATGTGAAAGGCCACGTCGACGGCTGGATCAAGGCCCACCAGCAGCAGTTTGACGGCTGGGTGAAAGAGGCGCTTGCGGCGCAGAAGTAAAACATTTTCCCTCACCCTAACCCTCTCCCAGGGGGAGAGGGAACGATGACCACCCTCTCCCCCTGGGAGAGGGCCGGGGTGAGGGGATCAAACCGCACCCAACCTAAACCGCACAATCCAGCACGTAACAATCCCCCAACATTCACCATCATTGGTTATTATGGTTTCCGGAAATATAATCACTCAACTAACGATTCCTGAAACTAATGACAAAAACAACTCAAGGGCTTAGCCCCGCACTCATCCTTTTAATGTCCGTGGCAACGGGTCTGGCGGTCGCCAGCAACTATTACGCGCAACCTCTGCTCGATACCATCGCTCGCGCCTTTAACCTTTCCGCCAGCTCGGCCGGCTTTATCGTCACGGCGGCGCAGCTGGGCTATGCCGCGGGGCTGCTGTTCCTCGTCCCGCTCGGCGATATGTTTGAACGCCGGATGCTGATTGTCTCTATGACGCTTCTTGCAGCGGGCGGCATGCTGATCACCGCCAGCAGCCAGTCGCTGACGATGATGATTATTGGCACCGCGCTGACGGGGCTGTTCTCGGTCGTCGCGCAAATCCTGGTGCCGCTGGCCGCCACGCTCGCCTCACCGGAAAAACGCGGCAAAGTGGTCGGCACTATTATGAGCGGACTTTTGCTCGGGATTTTGCTGGCGCGAACCGTTGCCGGGCTGCTGGCAAGCCTGGGCGGCTGGCGTACCGTTTACTGGGTGGCAAGCGTGCTGATGGCGGTAATGGCGCTGGCGCTGTGGCGCGGGCTGCCAAAAGTGAAGCCAGAAAACAACCTGAACTACCCGCAGCTTCTGGCCTCCGTGTTCAGCCTCTTCACGCAGGACAAGCTGCTGCGCACCCGCGCGCTGCTTGGCTGTTTCACCTTCGCCAACTTCAGCATCTTATGGACGTCGATGGCCTTTCTGCTGGCCTCACCGCCGTTTAACTATTCCGAAGGGGTCATTGGCCTGTTTGGTCTGGCGGGTGCCGCAGGCGCGCTGGGGGCGCGTCCGGCCGGCGGGCTGGCTGATAAAGGCAAGTCGCATATGACCACCTCTGCCGGTCTGGTGCTGCTGCTGCTCTCATGGGCGGCTATCTGGTACGGGCACGTCTCGGTGCTGGCGCTGATCGTCGGGATTCTGGTGCTCGACCTCACCGTTCAGGGCGTGCACATCACCAACCAGACGGTTATTTACCGCGTGAAGCCGGACGCGCGTAACCGTCTTACCGCCGGGTACATGACCAGCTACTTCATCGGCGGGGCGGCGGGCTCATTAATTTCGGCGGCGGCATGGCAGCATGCGGGCTGGACAGGCGTGTGTACGATTGGAGCCGTCGTCGCCGCGCTGAACCTGCTTGTATGGTGGCGCGGGTATCATCGTCAGGAAGCGATTAACTAAGTTTTACATTGCTTTGGGCCTCTTAGGGTGTAAAGGGGCCCTGCATCTGTTAATGTAAACGCAATCATTTATCCCAGTAATTTTAATGTGGGTGACATATTTACTACCGGCATGAATAGTTCAGACCCCAGTCCTCACATCCTCTCCTCTTCGGGTTCACACCCTACGCTTTCTGTGCCTACCGGGTCACGGACTTACCCGGCGCTTTCTGATGGTGACATACGTTTGGCGGATATAACCGCACAAATAATTCATTTACATTATTTGTCACTATCGTTACTATATCGGCTGTAATTAATGAGGTTATGCCCAAATGGATAGTTCGTTTACGCCCATTGAACAAATGCTTAAATTCCGCGCCAGTCGTCATGAGGAGTTCCCGTACCAGGAAATCCTGCTGACCCGCCTGTGCATGCACATGCAGGGTAAGCTGCTGGATAATCGTAATAAAATGCTGAAAGCTCAAGGGATTAACGAGACGTTGTTTATGGCGTTAATTACGCTGGAGTCTCAGGAAAATCACAGCATTCAGCCGTCTGAGCTGAGCTGCGCGCTGGGTTCATCCCGCACCAACGCAACCCGTATTGCTGACGAGCTGGAAAAGCGCGGCTGGATTGAACGCCGTGAAAGCGACAACGATCGCCGTTGCCTGCATCTGCAGCTGACCGACAAAGGTCACGAATTCCTGCGTGAGGTGCTTCCACCTCAGCACAATTGTCTGCACCAACTCTGGTCTGCCCTCAGCACCGCCGAGCGCGACCAGCTTGAGCACATCACTCGCAAGCTGCTCACCCGTCTGGATCAGATGGATGAAGACGGTGCCGTTCTTGAGGCACTGCGCTAACGCGAAGACACGCTCGACAATCCAGATTTAAAAAAGAAACTGACAGGCCAGCACGTCACACTGCTGGCCTTTCTGACAACAGGTCGGCTCAGCCGATGTGAAAATAAAAAGATCGTGGAGAACAACAATGAGCGCAAATGCGGAGAACACTACCCCGCAGCAACCGGTCAATAAGAAAGGCAAACGCAAGAGCGCCCTTCTTGTCCTGACCTTGCTCTTTATTATTATTGCCGTGGCATATGGGATCTATTGGTTTTTAGTACTGCGTCATGTTGAAGAGACAGACGACGCATACGTGGCAGGGAACCAGGTACAAATTATGGCGCAGGTGTCGGGCAGCGTGACGAAAGTCTGGGCTGACAATACCGACTTTGTGCAAAAAGGCGATGTGCTGGTCACGCTCGATCCGACCGACGCCCAACAGGCGTTTGAAAAAGCACAGACGGAGCTGGCGTCCAGCGTTCGTCAGACCCGCCAGCTGATGATCAACAGCAAGCAGCTTCAGGCCAGCATAGACGTGCAGAAAACCGCACTGGCGCAGGCGCAGAGCGACCTCAATCGCCGTGTTCCTCTCGGCACCGCCAACCTGATTGGCCGTGAAGAGCTGCAGCACGCCCGCGATGCCGTTGCCAGCGCGCAGGCTCAGCTGGACGTGGCGATCCAGCAGTACAACGCTAACCAGGCGATGGTGCTGGGCACCAGCCTGGAAAACCAGCCAGCGGTGAAACAGGCGGCGACCGAAGTGCGAAACGCCTGGCTTGCCCTGCAGCGTACCAAAATCGTCAGCCCGATGACCGGCTACGTCTCCCGCCGTTCCGTTCAGCCTGGCGCGCAGATTAGCACCACGACGCCGCTGATGGCGGTCGTTCCGGCGAACAATCTGTGGGTGGATGCGAACTTCAAAGAGACGCAGCTTGCCCATATGCGTATCGGCCAGACCGCGACCGTGGTCAGCGACATCTACGGTGATGACGTCAAGTACACCGGTAAAGTCGTCGGCCTGGACATGGGGACCGGCAGCGCCTTCTCCCTGCTGCCTGCGCAGAACGCCACCGGCAACTGGATCAAAGTGGTTCAGCGCCTGCCCGTGCGTATCGAGCTGGATGCAAAACAGCTGGCGGACCATCCGCTGCGTATTGGCCTTTCCACGCTGGTGACGGTGGATACCGCCAACCGCGATGGACAGATCCTGGCAAGCCAGGTTCGCAGCACCCCGGCTTATGAAAGTAACGCCCGTGAAATTAGCCTCGATCCGGTCAACAAGCTGATCGATGACATCGTGAAGGCAAACGCCGGTTAATCCGAAGGTGAGCGTTATGCAACAGCAAAAGCCGCAAAA
>Ga0209281_1000526_pt1 | contig 48975 bp, 44 predicted proteins | sample MedtruBG_FD_187514 | JGI IMG/M metagenome (GOLD analysis project Ga0209281, IMG submission 187514) | Root nodule microbial communities of legume samples collected from California, USA - Medicago truncatula BG (SPAdes) (version 2) | ecosystem: Host-associated > Plants > Roots > Nodule | place... | reverse complement strand
TAGGGGAAGAATTTAACTTACAAGCAGGAGAAAATGTTACTGGGAAAATGGTAGCTGCTTTAAAGCGTATGGGTTTTGATAATGTATTCGATACTAATTTTACTGCAGACCTTACAATTATGGAAGAAGGTAGTGAGCTTGTTCATAGAATAAAGAATAACGGAGTGTTACCCATGATCACTTCGTGTTGTCCAGGGTGGATAAATTACGCAGAAACCTATGCTCCTAATATTCTAGAACATTTATCTAGCTGTAAATCTCCACAACAAATGTTTGGTGCGATTTCAAAAAGCTATTATGCTGACAAAATTGGAATAAATCCAGAAAATATAGTTACTGTTTCTATAATGCCATGTACAGCTAAAAAATATGAGGCGGATAGGAAAGAAATGCATGTTGATGGAGTAAAAGAAGTAGATATTGTAATAACGACTAGAGAATTTGCACGTATGATTAATTCAGCAAATATTGATTTTTTAAGTATCGAAGAAGAAGAGTTTGATTCTCCTTTTGGAATCGCATCAGGAGCAGGAGCTATTTTTGGTGTAACAGGAGGAGTAATGGAAGCAGCGTTGAGAACTGCATATACTCTTTTGACAAAGGAAGAACTAGAAGAAATTGAATTTGAAGATGTCCGAGGATTTGAAGGAATAAAAGAGGCCTCAGTTGTGATAGACAATAATCCTATTAAAATTGCTGTTGCTCATGGAATTTCAAATGCAAAAAAAGTTATTGAACAAATTGAAAATGGTGAAAGTGAATATGCATTTGTTGAAATAATGGCTTGTGTTGGAGGCTGCATTGGTGGCGGTGGACAACCGGTAGGAAGTACTTTAAAAGTGAAAAAAGAAAGAATTGGACAGATTTATAATATTGATAAAAGTAACAACATAAGAAAATCACACAAAAATCCTGAAATAATAAAACTATATGAAGAATATTTAGGAGAGCCGATGAGTCATTTGTCTCACGAACTTCTGCACACAGAATATTCTCCAAAATAAATTATAAATGAACATTTTATACAGCTACCTCATAATTAAATTTTATATATATAAATAAACTAAATAACTTTCTTTGATATATTTCACACGTAATATATTAGGGGAAGTTATTTACATTTGAATAACTTGTGCCCAGCTAATAATTATACTTAAATATACAAATCTTGAAAATAATTTGCAAGCGTTTATTGCAGATATTAACGAGGTATTCATAAAAGAATAATAAGCATACTTTTAGTGAGAACAAGCACGAGTGGGGATGCAACCTGCAATTTAGTATTTTAAGCGAAATTTTTATTAGTCATGTGGAACATTATGTACTGACGGTATAAACATTAATATAAATTCAGTTAACTATATAAAAAACATGAATTTTACATTACTTATTTAAATGTAAGAAAAAACTAGCAAGGCTATTTTAGAGAATCATGGTGTAATATAGAATTTATACCACAATGGTAATGTAAAATATATGTTAAAAAGTTGCTATTTCTTAGAAAAATAATATATTTAAAATCAATGAAGCATTAAAAAGTGAGTCAAAAAATTTAAGAAACTCAGATTGCACTGAAGTTAATGATGTAATTTTAGATGTATTAGATTCTTACAAAATGATATTAAATAATTTGATTTTTTGGAATTATAAATTATCTTTAATAAGTGCTAAAGATAATTCATAATTTCAAAGAAATTTAAGAGTCTGTTTTATTTGTTACCTTTTGCCTATATTGATTAGGAGACACTCCATAGATTTTTTTAAAAGTCCTAATAAAATGGTTAGGATCTTCATACCCAATAAGATCACTTATATCACGAATTTTTAAGTCAGAAGAAGTAAGAAGCTCAATAGCTTTGTTAAGTTTTATTGTTTGAATCATTTCTTTAAAAGTGTGCCCGGTATTAGCTTTGATAAGTTTGCTAAGATATGGGACTGTAAAGTGAAATTCTTTTGATAGGTCCTCTAATGATATGGTTTTATAGTTTCCTTGAATATAAGTTAGTATGGAAGTAATATGTTTTGTAGTTTTTTGTAACTCTTCTGGTAATTCTACTATATGATTTTTATCTCTTAGCAAGTAAGCAAATAGAATCATTAAAAAATTATCAACTATTTTATTACTATATTGTTCGCTTTCCATGCTTTCAATAATTATATGAGACAAAAATGTTCTGATTGAGGTATTATTATTTGTTCTAAAGATAATATAATTATTATAATTTCTTGTATACAATATTTTTGTAAAAAAGGAGGAGAGTATATTTTCATCACTAAGCACTTCTAAAAAAGTATCGTTGAAAGTGGTACTTCTTATTAAAACATTTATTACAATTGAATCATTAAAAATTCCTAAGGAATGTTCTACTCCAGGAGGAATAATACATATATCTCCTTCCATTAGATTAATTTGATTTCCCATGATATTTTGTTGAATATTACCAGAGTAAACATAAAGCATTTCAAAAAATGAATGCTTGTGATTAAAAACAGGAGTATATCTATAATGTTTTAGAGCGATGACATTATAGTTTTTTCTGCTATTAAATGTATAATCTTCATCTAAAAAGTAAGGGTCAATACTTTCTTTAACTTCAGGGATAATAATGTAATTGTTTTTAATAAAGTCAATATCTAAGTTATCAAGGAATTCTTTAAATGTAGCAGGATTTTTTTTCGCAAAATAATATTCTTTATACAAAAGTTCATCTTTTGTATATATTTTCAAATATTTATCTAATTCATTTATAGTCATCTTATCACCTTAATCTACGAGTTAATTTACCGCGTTATATTAATATATTTAATTATAATATTATCTATTTTAAAACAGACTGTAAAGAAAAAACTATTACTAGAAAGTGAAACGTGTTAAAAATGAAAAATATAGATTAAAAAATGCATATATATTCAGATAAAATATGCTGTTGTATTAAAAGAAAAGTTAGTTAAAATAACAGTATAGGAGATATTTATGCTGAATTAAAAAAATAAAAAAGAGATATATTTATATGTTAAAAAAAACATATATTTTGTTTTTAGGCATTGTCGTGGAATATTTGTTTGTAAATAGCTTTACAAAAATATTAATATTAAAAATTAAATAGTTATGAGTAATAACTTTACTTAAATTGAGTTGGCTTTATACTGAGAATTTTAAGTAGAATATATTATTTATAAATACATGTACAAAGTTTTATAAATCATGATTTCTAATGATTTATAAAAATAAAACAAAATGAGGGGGTACTTATTATGTTAAAAAGAAATGTAAAGGTTGTAAGCTTGTTAGTTGCAATTACATCAATTACTACGATGACAAAAGTAATGGGGGAGGAGATTGCAAAGGTAGAAACAAGGGAGGGAACTGTATACAATGCAAAAGCGGAGGGAAATGGTGTGTTCATCATTGATGGTTATATAAATGATGATGATGATTCTGGTATATACTATACAACAGACGGTAAAAAATTCAATAAAATTGATAATATTTATTCAGGAGATAATATTGGTGATGGATTTGAAGGCGGAAGGTATATAGAAATTGGTGATGATTATGATACTTACGTAGATGTTAAGAATGGGTATGAAGTGGTTGATGAAGCCATAAGAGAGGATTTAGTAGATGATGCAGCAAAAAAAGTAAGAAAAAAAATTAAAAAAGATAATGATGGTAGATTAGATACAGATTTTTATTATGATGTAGATTCAATAAGTGCAGAACCTGTAAATGGAGGTCCAGGAACATTCTTTACAGGAGGATTTAGCAAGCAATGGAGCCTTTATAAATATAAATTAACTAAGCCCAAAGCTAATGGTGATCAATACACATATATATATTCAGATTTAGCGGGGAATTATATAGATGCAGATTATAATCTGGGAAAACTTAGAGTTTCTACTACTAGTGCTGGAGTAACAATGGAAGACACGGGACATACTTACAAATTAGATGTTGATGGTACTCCTTATGATGTTAAAGCAGTAGTTAAGGATGAAGGGTTTAAGTCGGAAGGTTATTTTGATATGTATAGAGTGATAAATCTTTCAATATGGGGAAGACCTAAAGGTTCTAATGATGAGTATGTAAATATCACCGATAAAGTAAAATTTGGAAACGATGACAAGCGTGCGGGAAATTTAAATGATGATAATACAGTTACTGCAATGCAGGTATTCTCCAAAGAGCAGTCTTCTGAAAGTGCAGATGGAATTAAGTATCCTAAAAATTCGAAGATATATTTTTTGACAGATGAAGATGGAAATGATTTAGTGGATGATGATTGTCTTTTTATGACACCATATAATTTTGCGACTGGAGCATATGGAGGATTTACAACAAGTGCTAATGGTATTACGAGTTTATTTTGGGATCAACAAAATAAAATATTAAAAGCACAGAATGTGCAATTGAAATCAAAAAGAGGATACAATTATATGGAGCTTGGGAAAGTGAGAAAAATAGATTGTGATTCTATTGACTATCCTGGTGGCGATTTAGCTGCATTAAGTAATCGTTATATAAAACTCTGGAATCCAAAGGAAGAGGAGTTTGATAATATATATAAAGTTGATGGAAGTTTAGACAGATTCTCAGTAAGTGATATGAATAATATAATTTTATGGGATAGCAGTGATGAAAATAAAGACAATTTTTCGATTATATATAATAAACCTAAAGCAGAGGAAACGACATCAACAGGAGCAGCTGTAACAGCTACAACTGTTGTTCAAAAAGGATGGATTGAAAATACGAATGGTTCGTGGTCTTATCTTAAAGAGGATGGAAGCAGAGCAACAGGGTGGATTCAAAGTCCTACAAGTAAATTGTGGTACTATTTGGATGAACAAGGCATTATGTCGGTTGACAAATGGGTGAAAGATAATGGAATATGGTACTACTTAAAAGAAGATGGTTCAATGGCTAGAGGCTGGATAAAAGATAATAGTGGAAAGTGGTACTACTTAAACGAATCGGGAGAAATGCTCTCTAATATAACAGTTGATGGTTATCAATTAGGTATTGATGGTGCATGGAACTAAAAATAAAAAACATAACTACAGATGATTATATAGTGATATATAACGGATGAAAAACGCTATAAAATATATTAAAAAATGCATATTATTTTAAATAAATAGTGCTATTGGTTTTAGTATGTGGATAGTCTAAAATAATTATATAAACGGTATCACTAAATATTAATCGTAGTAAAAGTAGTGAGTAGTATTGGTTGCAGTAAATGAAAGTGGTGCGCAGCACTTTTGTTAAAATAAAAAATGCATATAAAATGGGTGGTTAGTGATTATGTTTTGAAATTTAAAGTAAGAAACAATATAAAAATTATCTTTTTAGAGGAGGATAAAAATGAGTGTAAATGCTAATGCGTCAATAAATAGTTCAGTAAATAAAACTAATAAAATTGGATTTCTAGAAAAAGTTGCTTATGGTAGTGGTGATCTTGCTAGCAATATAATATTTGCTTCAATTACATCTTTCTTGGTATTTTATTATACAGACATTACAAAAGTAAGTGCGGCGGCTGTAGGCTCGATAATGCTTATTTCACGTTTACTTGATGGTATTGTTGATATTATTATGGGATTAATCGTTGATAGAACAAAAACAAAATATGGAAAGGCACGTCCTTGGATTTTAAGAATGTGTGTCCCTTTCGCTATTTCAGCAATACTTTTATTCTCGGTTCCTGATATTGGAGAGAATGCAAAACTTATTTATATTTTTGTAACTTATAATATTGTTAACATTATATATACTTCAATTAATATTCCTTATGGAGTACTTAGTTCTTTAATAACTCAGGATCAATATCAACGTTCAGTATTAAACATTATTAGAATGATATTTTCGCTTGTTGGAAATATAGGAATAAATATGCTTACATTACCAATTGTTCAAGCTTTTGGAGGCGGGGCAAAGGGATGGACAATGGCATACACAGCATTCGGCATTATAGCATCTTTATTATTTCTTGCAACTTTCTTCTTTACTAAAGAAAGAGTTGGAAGTGAAGGTAGAGAACAAGAGGAAAGTAAGAAAGAAAATGTGCCAGTAATGGTTGGCTTAAAAGGACTATTTAAAAATAAGTATTGGGTAATATTAACTGCAAATGGTGTAGCAAGCGGTGTCAACTTATCTGTAGCAATGGGCGTTAATGTTTACTTTGCGTCTTATATTTTAGGAAATCCTAATTTAACAGGAACTCTTATGATATCAATGACCTTACCGATGGTATTAGCATTATTCGTACTAGCACCATTTGTTAAAAAATTTGGAAAGAGAAATATTTATCTCGCAGGTATAGTTATTCAAATAGCTGGCTATGTAGTAACATTACTTAATCCTCTAAATGTATCTATGGTTCTTATCGGGGCAGTTATTAGAGGAATAGGAGCAGCTCCAGGTATGGGGGTTGGTTTTGCGATGATTGCGGATTCAGTTGAGTATGGAGAATGGAAAACAGGCAATAGAACAGAGGGATTAATATTTAGTGCACAAAGTTATGGAGGTAAAGCAGGTACTGGCCTAGGTGGAGCATTAATAGGCTGGGTATTAGCATGGGGAGGATATGTTGGTGGAGCAATGACTCAGTCAGCATCTGCAATATCTGCAATTAAAATTCTATTTATCTTTATTCCAATTGCTGTATCAATAATACAATTCTTGTTATTAGTGCCTTACAAGCTTGATAAAGAATATGGAGATATATTAAAAGAACTTGAAGAAAGAAAAACAAAGCAAGCATAAAATAATAGAATACATTAGTTAGTATATATTGATTAGGCATTAGATAATTTGTTATCTTTTGCCTAATTTCTATTGTTTATTAATAAAATATATAGATAAAGGAGAAAATGTCATGGGGTGTTTACCGAAAGATTTTTTATGGGGAGGAGCTACTGCAGCCAACCAATGTGAAGGCGGGTATTTAGAAGGAAATAAAGGATTATCAACTGTTGATGTTATTCCAGCAGGGGAAGATCGTTTTCAAGTGATGCTTGGGAAAATGAAAATGTTAGATTGTGATGAAAATCATTACTATCCAAGTCATGAAGCTATTGATTTTTATCATAATTATAAAGAGGACATAGCGCTATTTGCGGAAATGGGTTTTAAAACATTTCGTTTATCTATTGCGTGGTCACGTATATTTCCAAATGGAGATGATTTAGAGCCAAACGAAGAGGGGCTAAAATTCTATGATAATATGTTTGATGAATGTTTAAAGTACTGTATTGAACCATTAGTAACAATAAATCACTTTGACGTTCCAATAAACTTAGTTAAGACAATTGGTTCATGGAGAAACCGTAATATGGTAGAGTATTACGAGAGATTATGTGAAACAATTTTTACTCGTTATAAAGATAAAGTAAAATATTGGTTAACCTTTAATGAAATTAATATGGTACTACATCTGCCTTTTATGGGTGCAGGGCTGGCTTTTGAGCAAGGAGAAAATGAAGTGGCAGTGAAATATCAAGCCGCGCATCATCAATTGATTGCAAGTGCAAAAGCTGTTAAGATTGCTCGTAGAATAAATCCTAAATTTATGGTTGGGTGCATGTTGGCAGCTGGAAATACATATGCAAATACATGCTCACCTAAAGATGTATGGAAGTCAATGGAGAAAGATAGAGAAAATTATTTTTTCTCTGACGTACAATCGCGAGGAGAATATTCTAATTATGCAAAAAAAATGCTAGAATCTTTGAACATTATTATTGAAATGAAGGTAGATGATGAAGAACTATTAAAAGAAAATACTGTTGATTTTATTTCATTTAGTTATTATTCGTCAAGATTAACCAGCGCAGCTCCAGAGGTAAATAAGAAAACATCAGGTAATGCATTCGCAACATTGAAGAATCCATATTTAAATGCAAGTGAATGGGGATGGCAAATTGATCCACTTGGTTTAAGAATAACTATGAATGCCATGTATGATAGATATCAAAAACCATTGTTTATTGTGGAAAATGGATTAGGTGCTGTAGATATACCAGATGAAAATGGATTTGTGGCAGATGATTACCGCATAGATTATTTAAGAGAGCACATAAAGGCAATGAAAGATGCCGTGAATAAAGATGGTGTCGAACTTATTGGGTATACTCCATGGGGGTGCATAGATTTGGTAAGTGCATCTACAGGGGAGATGAAAAAACGTTATGGATTTATTTATGTAGATAAAGATAATGAAGGTAACGGTACTTTAAAAAGATTTAAGAAAAAGAGTTTTGAATGGTATAAAAATGTAATTGCTACTAATGGTGAAAAACTCTAATGTAGTAATAAATCCATCCAATAGAAAGTGGTAGGGAAAACGAAATTAGTATTATATCATTTTGATATCTATAAGATCTTATTTAAAAATTGAAAGGAAAATAAGTCATGAATTATTTAGCACTAGATATAGGGGGGTCAGCAATTAAATTTGCGTTGATGAATGAAAAAGGAGAATTTTTAGCAAAGGATCAAGTCAAGACGCCAAAAGAATCTATAGAAGAGTTTATAGAAACAATAGGTAAAATTTTTGATAAGTATAAGGATGTTATTGAAGGTATCGCTATAAGTATGCCAGGGGTAATTGATAGTGACCGAGGGTATGTATTTACTGGCGGAGCGTTAGAGTATAACAATGATAAGGATATGGTTTCAATATTAAAAAAGCGTTGTCCTATAAATATAACTATTGAAAATGATGGAAAATGTGCAGCTCTAGCTGAAGCGTGGCTGGGGAGCTTAAATGAATGTAATGATGGTATAGTTGTAATTTTAGGTACAGGCATAGGAGGAGGAATTATTAAAGATAAAAAACTTCATAGAGGACATCATTTTATGGCAGGGGAATTTAGCAATATCATTACGAATAGTAATGATATAAAAACTAATGATTATAGCTTTTGGGCTAAAGATAATGGTACCCATGCATTAATTGATCCAATATCGAAAATAAAAGGAATTCCTAAAAAAGAATTAAATGGACATAAAGTTTTTGAAATGATAAATTTTGGAGATAAAGAAGCAATTAAGGTATTAGATGATTTTTGCTATAGTATTGTACTCCAACTTTTTAATCTTCAATATATTTATGATCCAGAAAAAATAGCAATTGGCGGAGGCATAAGTGAGCAGGACAAATTAATGGAATATATTCATAAGAATGTTGAAAAATATATGAATTTTAATAAGTATAATTTTATTAAACCTGAAATCATAAGATGTAAATATAGAAATGACTCTAACTTAATTGGTGCATTACATCACTATTTAACAAAAAAATCTTAGAAAATTGTATTATAATTTAGTTACAAAAATAAAGTCGGCTACTCTTGGATATAAGAGTAGCCGACTTTATTTGTTTGATATTAGTTTTAACCACTTATTAGAATAAATACACATTGAAATAGATTAAAAAATGCATATTATTTTAAATAAATAATGATGTTGGACTTTAAAATTATATCAGCTACAATTGATGTATAAAGGGATTAAGGCTTATGGATTAATCGTGAATAATAATTTTTCTATAAGCTACGCTTTAAAAATGCATATATGAGTAAATTCGAAGAAATTAAAAAAGTAAATAAATATACATTTATGCTTGGGATTTTAGATAACATAATAAAATTTACAATGAGATATCAGAGAAAAATTTAACTTGTTTTTACGAGAAATAAATATAAAAGTGAGGTCATAAAATGAAAATTATAGGATTGAAAGCTAATCATATAGAAAATCCATTAGGTTTTGAATTGGTAAAATTGCGTTTATCCTGGATTACAATTGATACAGAATCTAAGTTTCAAGTAGCAGCACAAGTTCAGATAGCATTGGATGGAGCCTTTGAAAATATAATATTTGATAGTGAAAAGAAAGAAGATATAGACAGTTTGGCTTATACTCCAGATATTAAGTTAAAACCTAGGACTCGTTACTTTTGGCGTGTTACCGTTTGGGGAGATGCTGGAGATAGAGGAACTAGTAAAACAGCATGGTTTGAGACAGCAAAAATAGAAGAAATGTGGGATGCTAAATGGATTACACCGAGTTTTGATAAGGAAAAGCATCCTATAATTAGAAAAGAGTTTAGCTTATCGTCTGATGTAGTTTCAGCTAGGGTTTATATGTGCGGTCTTGGATTATATGAATTCGAGATTAATGGGATGAAAGCCAGTGAAGAATATTTTGCACCTGGCTTTAATGCATATGATTTTTGGCAGCAATATCAAACTTATGATATTACAGAATTACTGGGAAAAGGAGAAAATTGCATTAGTGTGATTCTTGGAAATGGTATGTATAAAGGCAGATATGGATTTGATGGTGGATATGAAAATCTTTATGGAGATAAATTTGCCTTAATCTGTGAGATAGTTGTAACATTAGAAAATGGAAAAAACATAGTAATAGGTAGTGATAATAGTTGGAAGTGTATAGAATCACCTATCAAGTTTAGTGGATTATATGATGGAGAAATATATGATGCTAATTCTGAAATAAAGGGATGGTCAATGGCAGGTATTGATGATAGTAATTGGAATAAAGTAGAGACAATAGATTTAGACTATACGAAGCTAAAAGCAAGACTTAGTTTGCCAGTTAAGATTAAAGAAGAGATTAAGCCTATTGAAATTATCCATACTAAAAAAGATGAAATAATTTTGGATATGGGTCAAAATATTACAGGATGGATAAGATTTAATGCAAATGTGAAAAAAGGTACAGAGCTTGTAATGGAGTTTGGAGAAATACTTCAAGATGGATGCTTTTATAGGGAAAATCTTAGAACAGCTAAAGCAGAATTTAGATATATAAGTGATGGTAATGTTCGTGAAGTACAACCACACTTTACTTATTATGGTTTTAGATATGTAAAGCTTACAGGCTTTGGAGAAATAAAAATTGATGATTTTACTGGATGTGTGATTTATTCGGATTTAGAAACAGTAGGTACTATTGAGACTTCAAATTCACTTGTAAATAAATTATTTAGCAATGCACAATGGGGACAAAAAGGAAACTTCGTAGATGTTCCAACTGATTGTCCTCAACGTGATGAAAAAATGGGATGGACTGGGGATGCGCAAGTATTTGCTTCAACAGCATGCTATAACATGTATACACCAGCTTTTTATGCTAAATATATGTTTGATTTACGAGAAGAACAGAAAAGAATAGGCGGTTCAGTACCATATGTAGTACCATCAATAAAACCTGAAAATCCAGTGGGAATTGTTAATGGGAATGGTTCAACAGCATGGGGAGATGCAGCAACCATAATACCATGGACACTTTACGTGCATTATGGTGATAAAAAGCTTTTAGAAGAGCAGTTTGATACCATGAAAGATTGGGTAGATTATATAAAAGGAATAGATGAAGCCGCTGGCGGTAATAGACTTTGGAACGTAGGATTCCATTTTGCGGACTGGTTAGCTTTAGATGCAAAAGATCCTTCAGATCTAGCAGGGGGCACTGATAAATTTTATATAGCATCGGCTTATTATTGCTACTCAGCTAAGTTGGTTGCTAAAGCTGCTGAAGTTTTAGGAAAAATAGAAATCGAACAAGAATATTCAAAATTATCTGAAGAAGTAAGGCAAGCGATATTAAATGAATATTTTACACCGAATGGAAGATGTGCAATTCATACACAGACTGCAATGATAGTAGCGCTTTACATGGATTTAGTGCCTGAAAATCATAGAGAAAGAGTTTTAAGTGATTTAAGAGATAAACTAGATAAAGATAATATGCATCTTACTACAGGATTCGTCGGAACTCCGTATTTTTGTGGAGTTTTATCTGATAATGGAGCAAATGAAGATGCATATAAGCTACTGCTAAATGATGATTATCCAAGCTGGTTATATGCAGTAAAGCTTGGCGCAACAACAATTTGGGAGCGTTGGAATTCAGTACTTCCTGACGGTAGTATTGGGGACACTGGAATGAATTCTTTAAATCACTATGCATATGGTTCAATTGCGGAATGGATGTATAGAAATATGTGTGGAATAAGTCCAGTAGAAGATACACCAGGATTTAGGAAGATAAGATTAGCTCCAAAACCGCATGGAAGTTTAAAATACGCAACGGCAGAGTTTAAGTCACCTTGTGGAAAAATTAAAAGTGGTTGGAAATTAGATGATGATGGAGAATTAAATTTTGAATTTGAAGTCCCTTTCAATACAACGGCGGAACTTGTATTGCCCGATGCTTTGATTGAAAAAGTAAAAGTCAATAACAAAATGCTAAATGATAGTGATATCAAGAAAACTCAAAAAGGTAGTGATGTTATATGTGAGCTTGCTTCAGGAAAATATGTCTTTGAGTATATGCCGTTAGAGGATTACAGATATATATACTGCGTTAAAAATAAAATTGGTGAATTGCTTGCGAATAGTGAAACAAAAGCCGTCCTACAAGAGATGATTCCGCATGTAGTAAATAATCCAATGGTCGGTTTCATTTCACAGATGGCACTTAAAGACATTATTTATGGAGATTTCGATTTTAATGTAAATCTAGAGCTGTTGAATAGGATAGGTGATAAATTAAGAAATAAAGCAGTAAGTATTTTAAGCTAGAGATATTATTTGAATTATAAATATAAAGGTTAAATAATAAAAAAATAAGATTTATTGTAATTGATTATATAAGATTTAAATTTTATACAAGTAGGTGTAAGAATGATTGATTTAAAGAAAAAACCATTTTATTTATCTGATGAAGATATCAAATGGGTAGAAGAAACAATAAACAGAATGACAATTGAAGAAAAAATAGGGCAATTATTTTGTCCAATTGGAATGTTACCAGATGAGAATTATTTGAAACATACTATATTAAGTAAGCATGTAGGTGGGATATTATTTAGAAATGGTGATAGTACAGAAATGCAGGAAACTCATAATTTCCTGCAGGAAAATTCTAAAATTCCATTATTAATTGCAGCCAATTTAGAAGCAGGTGGTGATGGAATAGCAGTTGATGGGACAGCTTATGGTAAGCAAATGCAGGCTGCAGCAGCTAATGCTCCAGAATATGCGTACAAGCTTGGAAAGATTTCCTGCGAAGAAGGTGCAGCAGTTGGATGTAACTGGGCATTTGCGCCTGTTGTAGATATTGACATGAACTTTAGAAATCCTATAACAAATGTAAGAACTTATGGTGATGATCCAGAAAAAGTTTTAGCTAATGGTCTTGAGTACTTAAGAGCTGCAAAAGAGTGTAATGTTGCAGTTTCAATAAAGCACTTCCCTGGGGATGGAGTAGATGAAAGGGATCAACATCTGTTAACTTCTGTAAACTCATTATCTTGTGAAGAATGGGACAAGACATTTGGTAAAGTATATAGAGGATTAATTGAAGCAGGGGCATTGACAGCAATGATTGGACACATTGCAATGCCGGCTTATCAAAAGAAATTTAATTCTGAACTTGAAGGCAAGGTAGTTCCAGCAACCTTATCTAAAGAGCTGGTTACTGATTTGCTTAGAGGCCAATTAGGTTTTAATGGGATGATAGTTACTGATGCAACACCAATGGTTGGTTTTACAGCAGCTATGAAGAGAGAACTAGCTGTTCCAACAGCAATTGCATGTGGATGTGATATGTTCTTATTTAACAAAGATTTAGCTGAAGATTATGAATTCATGCTGAATGGATATAAAAATGGAATCATAACAGAAGAAAGATTACATGATGCATTAACAAGAATATTAGCTACAAAAGCTACACTTAAGCTCCATGAAGCACAAAGAAATAATACTTTAATAAAAGATAAAGAAGAATTGAAAGCCATACGTTCTAAGGAACATGTTGAATGGGCATATGACTGTGCAGATAAGGCAATTACATTAGTAAAAGATATCCAAAATTTACTACCTATAAATTCGGGTAAGTATAAGAGAATATTACTTCAGATATTAGGGGATTTCTCATCCAATGAACGTGTAAATTCAACCCTAAAAAAATTGTTAACAAAAGAAGGATTTGAAGTTGTAGAGTATATTCCAGAGGATTTCGGAATGCCATTAGATAATGTTACTGATATTAAGAACAAGTACGATCTTGTGTTATATATAGGAAATATTGAAAATGCAAGTAATAAAACAGTATCGCGTATTAATTGGCATACATTCTTTGGACTTGGAAACAATCTGCCTTGGTTTGTAGAGGAAGTACCAACAATGTTTATAAGTGTTGCTAATCCATATCATTTACTTGATGCACCTATGATAAAAACGTATATAAATTGTTATTCAAATAATGAATTTGTATTAGAAAAAGTAGTGGAAAAGATATTAGGAAAAAGTGAATTTAAAGGGGTTAGTCCAATAGATCCATTCTGTGGAAGAGAAGACACAAGGCAATAAGAAAAATAATTAGGGAATTGAATAATTTATGGGTGCTCCAATGTAGGATTGCACCCATAAATTTTGAAAAAGTAATTAGGTGGTTTATGAATCTATAATTGAAATACGATTGGTTCAAAAAGTGTAGGATAGAGAAATGAATGTACATTATTATTTTCCGTATGATTGTGATACTTTATGGCTTTTGGGAGAGATAGAGGAATATTTAGGATTAGAAAACAAAAATATTTATAAAATGAATTACATTGAATTGATTCAATATATTGATAATCTAGCTTTAGCTTTGTTTAGAAATCAAATTTAACTATGGAGGAAAAGAGAATGAAATATGAAGGCATAATTTTTGATTTAGATGGGGTAATTTGCAATACAGATAAATATCATTATGAAGCATGGAAAGCTGTAGCTGATAAATTAAATATATACTTTGATGAAAGTATAAATAACCGTTTACGTGGAGTAAGCAGAATAGAAAGCTTTAATATCATACTAGAAAGATATTATAGTGTAATGTCTGAAGAAGAAAAAATAAAGTATTGTGAAGAAAAAAATGATATTTATAAGCGTTTATTAAATAGCATGTCACCAAAAGATTTAAGCGAGGATGTAAAAAATACGCTAAATGAATTAAGAAATAGAGGTGTAAAACTTGCAATTGGTTCATCAAGTAAAAATGCAAAATTTATTTTGAATCAATTAGGTTTAGGTGATTTTTTTAATGCCATTTCTGATGGAAATAATATATTAAAATCAAAACCTGATCCAGAAGTATTCATAAAAGCAGCAAACTATTTAAGTTTACCTGCTAAAAAATGCATTGTAGTAGAAGATGCAGTAGCAGGGTTGGATGCAGCAATTGCTGGGAATATGGATTGCTGTGCAATTGGTGATGCAGTATCAAGTCTTAAGGCAACATATAATCTAAGTTCATTTAAGGATTTATTAATGGTAATAAAATATTAACAGCAGTACCTTAGGCATCTTATTGAGTATTAGGAGGAATCAATGGAAAAAATATTTGAATCTTTGATTAATGTAGCAGCGATTATAAGTGAAATGTTTAAAAGAAATGTAGGTATAATAATTTGTAATAAAGAAGAATGTATATTTGCATTAGATGGAGAAGAAGTGAAAGCGCCTATGAAATCGGGACAAGTTCTCGATAATGATATGTTAGAGAAAACTGGAGTTAACAATTACATATATAGAAAAAGAAAAACTTTCACAAATATATACGATAAAGATAATTATGGAATAGCATTTAAAGCTACTGCAATTCCAATTATTAATGAAAAAAATGAAGTTGTTGGATATGTTGGTTTAAATACAAGTATAGATAGACATGAAAAAGCTGTTGAATCTACTGAAGAATTAAAGAATTCGCTCTATGAAACTAATTTAACAGTATCCCAAATTGCTAATGGCGCAGTGCAGCTATCCGAAAAATTAAACTACATGATAGAAAATACTCGGGATACAGAAAAGTTAATAAATCAAAGTACTGAGGCTGTAACATTGATTGAGGGAATTGCTAGGCAATCTAATCTTCTTGGGCTTAATGCAGCAATAGAATCATCGAGAGCTGGTGAATATGGAAGAGGTTTTTCAGTGGTAGCAGGCGAGATGAGAAAATTAGCACTAAGTAGTGGTGAATCATCCAAAAGAATATCAGTAGCACTTGACAAAATGGCGAATAGTATGAAAGTAATAATAGAAACAATAAATGATTTGGGGCAAATATCAACTGCTCAAGCAGCAGCTCTTGAAGAATTATCAGCAACTGTAGAACAGATTACTTTAAACTCTGAAATTTTGGTGGATCATATGAAAGAAAACTAATTTTAATAAAGTATGATTGTAAATTAAAAGATTAAAGAGAAAGAAAAAATGACTAATGTAATCAAGTAGGTATCTTAAATTGTTTAATGATTTAAGATATCTACTTTACTTTGAGTTTTATTCTGAATATTAGAGAAGTGGGTATATTTCAAGCAAATAAGTTAGCTGTTCATCTTTCTTGTTAAAGTAACGTAAGAAAAGATAGTGAAAACGTTGTCGAATGATGATATAATATTATGTGAATATACTTTTTAGGAGGAATTTTGTATGGAAAAAGTTTTTGAATCTTTGATTAATGCGGCACCGATTATAAGTGAAATGTTTGGAGGAAACGCTGCAATCATGGTCTGTGATAAAAATGAATGTTTATATTCTTTAGATGGTAAGAATGTGAAAACACCTTTGAAAACTGGAGAAAAGATAGATAATGGTATTCAGGAGAAAACTGGAATTAATGATAGCATTTATAGAAGAAGGAAAACGTTAACCAATGTCTATACAAAAGAAGAGCATGGGATAGATTTAAGAGCTACTGCAATTCCAGCTTTTAACGAAAAAGGTGAAGTAGTTGGATATATAGGTCTAAATACTAGTACAGAAGAATTTGCTAGGATTATATCATCTACAGAAGAATTAAAAAGTTCCCTTCAAGAAACTAATTTAACAGTATCTGAAATTGCCAATGGTGCAGTTCAGTTATCAGAAAAATTAAATTATATGATAGAGAATACAAGAGAGACGGAAAAATTGATAAGCGAAAGCACTGAAGCAGTAACATTAATTGAAAGTATAGCTAAACAATCTAATCTCCTCGGACTTAACGCTGCTATAGAATCATCGAGAGCTGGAGAATTCGGAAAAGGGTTTTCGGTGGTAGCTGGTGAAATGAGAAAACTGGCATTGAATAGTGGCGATTCATCTAAAAGAATTTCGGCTGCTCTTGCAGAAATGAGTAATAGCATAAAAGTAATAATTGAAACAATAAATGATCTTGGTCAAATATCAACAAATCAAGCTGCATCATTGGAGGAGTTAGCTGCAACTGTAGAACAAATTACTCAAAATTCAGAAATATTAGTTGATCATGTAAAAATGAAATAAGTCTACAAATATTTTATATACATTTATTGTGACGATAAATTTATGTGATATTTGTAGTCAGATAGAAATGAACATACTAAGTTGGTTATAATTGCCAGGATGGTATAGTTCTTTTTGTTTAGGATAAGAATGAGAAAAGACTTAATTAATTGTTAAGAATTTAACATAATAGAGCGGTTTTGATTAGGCATATTATCTTAGTATAACCAAATAATTAATATAGGCAAGAATATTAATAAATTTAAATATTGGCTAAAATAATCTTAATAATTTAGATGGTAAATATAAATGGAGGACTAACAATGTATTTAATAGATAAAGTTACAGTAAAAGAGAGATATAAAAGATCTGTAAATACTATTGAAGAATTTATAAAAAATACGAATGGAGATGAGCAAATTTTAAAGAATTTAGAATTAATTCGTGAAGATTTAAAGCTTTTTATAGACCTTGAAAAAATAGCTAACTATATTCATGAAGGAATCTGTATATATAATAATGAAGGAAAAGTTACTTATGTGAATGAGTCATTTGTAAATATTACAGGGTATAGTTTTGAAGAAGTAAGCTCAAATAATTTTAATGGATTTGAAATTCTTGATAGTAAAGATACCTTAGATAATAAACATATTACTATGGGAAAAAGTACGTTTAATGAAATTGTAGAAAGCTTACGAACACATAAAAAATTTTTGGTCAGCAGTACTGCTATACTAGATGAAAATAAAAATAAAAGTGGAATTATAGAAACATATAGAGATGTAACTGAGCTACAGAACATTGAGGGGAAATTAAAAAAAATTAAGAAAGAAGTAGATTTATTATCTAGAGAAAATTTAAAAAATGAATTGTTGATTAGTCATATTCAAAAACAGCAAGAAAATCATAACTTTGTTACTAAAAGCAAGGAAATGGAAAACGTTAAGGAAATGATTCATAAAGTTGCAGAATTTGATGTTACTGTTGTAATTAATGGAGAAACTGGTTGCGGAAAAGAAGTAATAGCAAATGAGATTTATAAAAAGAGTAAACGAAGCAAACACCCATTTGTGAAACTAAATTGTGCAGCTATTCCAGTCAACTTGCTTGAAGCAGAATTATTTGGATATGAGAAAGGTGCATTTACAGGAGCTAATCCCAATGGAAAAATTGGAATGTTTGAATTGGCGGACAAAGGAACTTTACTTTTAGATGAAATAGGAGAGATGTCCATTGAATTACAGTCTAAGTTATTAAGAGCAATTCAAAATAAGGAGATAATGAGAATTGGAGGAACAAAAGCAATTAAGATAGACATAAGGATATTAGCATCTACTCACCGCGATTTATTAGATCTAGTACGCCAAGGAAAATTTCGAGAGGACTTATACTATAGATTAAATGTATTTCCAATATATATACCACCATTAAGACTTAGAAAAGTTGACATTGAAGAATTGGTTAACCATTTTACTAATCTATTTAATTTAAAATATAATAAATCAGTAACTATATCGGAAGCAGGGATGGAGGTAATGAGAATATACCATTGGCCAGGCAATGTTCGTGAGCTTCAAAATATTATAGAACGATTAGTAATTATATCAGAAAATGAAGAGATTATAGACAGTAACCAAGTAAAAGTTCTTTTAGGTTCAGATATATCTGAAGAAGTGTTGATTGAAGAAGATATGGGGCTAAAAGAAATTCAGCAATATGTAGAAAAAAAATATATTAAAAGAGCACTAAAACTCGGAGGGAATACACGAAAAGCCGCTAAAATATTAAAAATAGATCAATCAACAGTTGTAAGAAAAGCACAGAAATATGGTATAAGAATTTGCGATGCAGAATAACATCTTAATTGATGTTATTCTGCATCTGTTTTAATGGGCGATTTAATAGTTTTCAGATTAAATCCTGTAAACGTTATATCAAAGTGGATGCTAAAATGCATCTGAAAATTTATAAAACTAACGCAAAATAGACGTTTCTTATTAAAAATTAATTGGCACGGCATTTGCTATATATTACTGTGTACAAAGAATATAATAGCAATTAAAAATAATTATGAGCTATTAATTAGTCATTTCTTGAAAGGAGATTTATACAATGAAAGAAGTAAGTGTTGATTTAGCAGTAATGGGTAGTGGACTAGCAGGTCTTGCAGCAGCAGTGACAGCAATTGAAAAGGGCTTAAAGGTTGCAGTGTTTGAAAAAAGACCGTTCCAAGGAGGAGGGATTTCAAATACACCTATGTGTACCATGGCGGTAAGAGATGATAAGGCGTACATTGATAAAGCTTTTAATGTTCACATGAATTATACAAACTGGAATGCAGATCCAGCAGTTGCACATACATGGATTAAGAATTCTTGTCGTATACCTGAATATATTAGGGGGCTTGGACTTGATTTTCAAGCAGAAGTACCAACACCATTAGAAGAAATAGGGGCTAAGCGTGGATACGGTGGTGGATTCCCAAATGGTTATCACCTTGGAGACTATTACTTCTTTAAAGCGCGTGGAAAGGGTCATGGTGCTGCACTAATTTGCAAAAGTGCTGCAGAAAAATTCGTAAAGCTTGGCGGCGAAATATATTTCAATAGTCCAATTAAGAAAATTATTAAAGAAGGAAATAAAGTAGTTGGAGCATTAGCTTATGATAAAGAAGGAAATGAAATTAAAATAAATACAAAAGCATTAATAGTAGCTTCAGGTGGTTTTAGTGATAATCCAGAATTTGTAAAAAGATATACTGGTCATACTTATACAAACAATAACTGTGATGATGGTGGAAATGTTTTATTTAATACTTTTCCAAATTCTCAAATGACTGGTGATGGACAAAGTGCTGTATGGGAAATTGGTGGGGCACAAGGCTCTATGGGAATAAATGGACATAATCTTGTACCAGGCCCAGGTATAATTGGAAATACACCATGGATAGTTTTTAATGAAACTAGAACAATGCAAGAGCAGCCTTATCTTTGGGTTAATCAGTTAGGACAACGTTTCATAAATGAAGAGATGTCAAATGACCATATGACTATGGGAACTGCTATAGCTAATCAAAAGGATAAATGTGGTTATTTAGTTTTTGATGAAGATACAGTAAAACATATGGAAAATGAAGGCTTGGATTATATATATATGATTTTCCCGGCAGAAAGACTTCACAATGTTCGTGAGCAATTTGAAGAATTAATTAATGTTAAGAAAAATAAGCATGTTTTCCTTGCTAATTCTCTTGAAGAGTTATGCGAACAGACTGGTATAGATGCTGAGAATATGAAGAATACAGTTGAAAACTATAATAGATTCTGTGACCAAAAGCATGATGATGAATTCGGAAAGAATCCTAAATTCTTACGTCCTGTTAAGTATAAGAAATTCTATGCATTAAGAGTATTTAAGGGTGGATACCAAGCTATGGGTGGTATAAAAATTAATGGTAAATGTGAGGTGTTAGATGAAGACTTCAGAGTAATTAAAGGGTTATACTCAGCTGGTGACTGCGCTGCAGGTGAAGTATTCGGCAATCCACCAATCGGAGGCATTGGAATGAGCAGTATCAGTTTTGCTCAAGGTTTTGCATCTGCCGATGAAGCATTCAAGTATATCAACGAATAATGGAGGGAAGAAAAAATGAAAATAACAATAAAAGAATACTGCGTAAGATGTGGATTATGCCAAGATTTATATCCAGAATTATTTAAATATAATTCAGAAGTAGATGCAATTGATATTAATTATGATGAAGTACCAGAAGAGCTTACTGAAAAAGCTAGAAAGGCAGCTGCTGATTGTGCTGTAACAGCGATATTTCTTAAATAATATAATTCTAACTTGATATTATATTATAAATGAACATTTTGTGTATGGTTAAGCAAGCAGCACAAATTATCGAGCACCTAATAGTTTGTTAATTAACAATCAATAGAGAAGTGCATAGTAGTAAAGTAATCATTACTAGTTTAAATGCTGAAAGTATAAGAGTAAGACTAGTGTAAAAAAATATGCAAAGGTAAAGTAGCTATTGAGGGTATTTCTATAATGAAAGGTGGAGAAAAATTCAATGAGACCAGAATTAAAAGATGAAGAGAAGAAATATAGTTATGCTAAATATTATGATTTAGAAATGTCACCTGTTCCAGCTGAAAAGATAGAAATTCTAACTAAAGGACCAGTTGAGCCAAGTAAGGCATTAAAAATACAAGATAGAAACGACTTGTTTAAACCAGGATACTTAGATTGTGAAATCGGATTTTGCACAATGGAAGATGGAACTGGATTTCTGGCTAATCACACATTTATGCCAGGTGTTACTACTGAAATGTTCGAATGGTGGTTTGCGTGGCATACTCTAGAGGACTTAAGATATAGAATTTGGGATCCTGAAGATCATTTCTATGCAAGAACACAAAATAGAGAAAAAGTTCTTGATTCATCACTTCCTATGAGGGAAAGAACTTGGGGAACTAAACACGTTGTATTAGAGGATATAGGTCCAGGTCCGGATGATTTGATTCTTGAATTCGAATCTCCAGATACTCTTGGTTATGATTTGAGTAAGGTTGGAAGTGAGTACTGTGGATCAATGATGTGTGCCAATGGGCATGGACCAGTACCAGGTAAGGGGCCGGTAGCTGTTATGACACATATGGTAAGAGAAGTTGAGGGCGGAATTGAATTAAGAAGTCGTTTTTGGATTGGATATCAAATTATAAATGGACAAGCTGTAAAAGTGGTTCCAGATGTTATAACTGTTTCGATTGAAGTAACGAAGGGACTTTTTGCTCATAACCTTAAAGAATTTACACATTTGGCATATATACTGCCTAAAGTGTACGCTGAAGAAAAAGATAATTTTTAGTTACAATAAAAAAGTGAAAATTTAACATACTAACACACAATCACTATGAATAATATTTAATCCCACTACTTGTAAGGTTTTATTTAACTAACAAATGTGGGATTTCCCTTTTTTGTATAAAGTTGTTGTTAAAGAAGTAATAAAGGAAAGAAGTGAAGTTTGATTTTATGAACTTCACTTTTTGTATAGTTCTGCTTTCAGAATTTCTAATCTACCATTTATGAGAGAATAAAAGAAAACTTTATAAGTAAGGAAAAGGAGATGAAATGTAGGATGGAGCCATGTTCCAATGAGCAGCTTGAAAAAATAGTTGAACTTATTAAGTTAACGCAAAAGAATTTTCGAGACAGAGCCCATACTAAGTTTAAAGAATGCGGTTTTACGTTACCGCAGCTTTCAGTCATATCCATATTGAACTCAACACCTAATATAAACCTAAATGAACTAAGTGAAAAACTGGGACTATCAAAAAGTACTGTTTCTGGCTTAGTGGAAAGGCTAGAAAATCACGGGGTTGTAATAAGAGAAATTCCAGAAGATAATCATAGAATGGTAAGATTATCCTTATCGAAGAGGTTTGTGGATAAAGATAGCAATATTATAGATTCTAAAAGTACTTTTATCAATGAAATATTAAAATCTAGAATTATTAGTTTTGCGGATTCAGAAAAAATTATCTTTGCTTTGGAAAAACTGATTTCTTTATTTGTATGTAGTAGAAAAAATTCTGGAAAAGACTAAATTCCTAAACTCAAACAATCAAACATATATGGAACAAGTTTTAATAAATAATGAAAAATTAACTTTTATCATAACAAGCTAACTTTATGATAATTATGGTATACTATAAACAGATATTATAAATTCAAATCGCAGTACAATATTAAATGATAAAATAAATTGTATTTAATGAAACTTAAGAATGAAGGTATTTTATGGAAATGAAAATTGTAAAAGGAAACATGAATTATATAGATGATTGTGAGAAGGCATTGGTAAATTCTGAACTAGGAAGAAGATATTTTTCAAAAGAAGGAAGTGCCAGAAAGGCATTAGAGGAAGGGTTTTCTAAAGAAGAAATATACATAGCAATAGATGATAATAACAGTTGTAAGGGATTTATATGGTATATTTTAAATGGAATCTTTCACTCATTCCCATTTTTACATATTCTTGCTGTAAATGAAGAAGATCGTAAACATGGAATAGGAAAAAAACTACTAAAGTTTTTTGAGGATACGTGTTTTAAAGACTATTCAAAAGTATTTCTATTAGTTGCAGACTTCACTCCTGAGGCTAAAGCATTATATGAAAGAATTGGATATATTGAAGTTGCATCTATACCAAATTTATATAAAGAAGGCATAACCCAAGATTTAATGATGAAATTAAGAAAATAGAAAATATAGTAATTGTGTAGTTAAAAATTTATTTTTGAGTTTGTTCAAGGGTTTCATGATGAAAAACTTGAATAAGCTCTATTTGTATTGTCCCATATAAGATTATATAATAGCCTTACTATAAGGATTATTCGTTACGATATACCATATCATAAACTAAAAATAAATTACATAAAAGGAGCGATTTTAATGAGTTTTGAAGAAATAGATATAAAGAAATTTGACTTTAATCCCTTTGAAAAAGTTGAAGATTGGGCACTTGTAACAGCTGGAACAAAGGATAAATTTAACATGATGACTGTTACAGGTATTATGTGTGGGAAGTTATTCCTTAAGCCTATGATGCAGATATATGCTCACCCAGATAGATATACCTACCAGTTTTTAAACGATAATGATTACTTTACAGTGTCTTTTTTTGATGTTCCTCACCATCCGGCATTACAAATCTGTGGAAGAATGCATGGTAATGAATGTGATAAAGTAACTGAGTCAGGTCTTCATCCTATCCCGTTTGAAAACACGGTTATTTTTAAAGAGGCAAGCATAGTTTTCATATGCAAAAAAGTTTATCATATGGATGTAAAAAAGGAAAATTTTGATTCACAGCAATTATTTAAAGACTATTATAAAGATTCATCAACATTCCATAAGATTTATCTCGGTCAGATTGAAAAGGTATTGAGACAAAAATAACTGAAATATAAAAAAGAAAGTAAAGCAAGTATTACATCAGCAGAGATTATCTATAACGAAAATAGCGCATTGTTGCAGGAATAATTGAATATTTTTAGTTTGAAAATCCTATTATAGTAATTAGAGATGATATATAATAAGTATAATCTATGTAGTAAATTATTATAATAGGATTATTTTTATTGCAAGCTTAAAAATAACGGATGTATTCATGAATGTTAACAGATGCATAAATGATAAATGAATTACATAAGCTGCAAAAAAGGAGGGGAGAATGTTTGGGGGAGTTATTAAACAGGCTATTAATAATTTTGAATAACGGAAAAGAGAACTCAACATATTATCATATAGCCAATATTTTATTACGTAATTTTAATTCAATAAAAAATATGACGATATCAGATATTGCAGATTTATGCTTTGTTTCAAAATCAACAATTTCTAAATTTGCAAGATATATAGGATTTGGAGATTTTCTAGAGATGAAATCAGCAGCTACCTATAGAAGTAACAAATCTTCAAATAATTTAAATTATAAGGATAATATTTTAAGTTATATGGAAAACCATACTGAAGAAGAATATATAGATGTAATTATAGATGATTTGAAATTGGCAAAGTCTAGTATTAACATGTCTAAAATAGATGCATTAGTTGAAAATTTATTTAAATATGATAAAGTAGCAGCTTTTGGGCTTCTATATTCAGAATCGGCAGCGATGGATTTGCAAATGAAACTTGCATATAATGAGAAATACATTATTACGCATATAAATGATGTTGAACAAAATGAATTTATTAAGAATGCTGATAAGGACACATTGATAATTATATTTACAAACTCAGGAAATTATATAAAAAAGTATCAGTTAATAACAGCTGGAAATATTGATAAAAATGTATTCAAACAAACTAAAGCTAAAATTGTTGCAATTACAGCTAATAAGGAAATTGAAAAGCACCCTTATGTAGATTTGTGCATCACTTATGAGCATGCATCTAGTATACAAACCCATCCAATATTATTTCAATTGATTACTGATTTTATTGCATTTAGATATAAGAAGAGAAAAAATGAAGAGGCTAAAGTGTGGGTAAATAAATAATTATACCACACTTTTTTATTTTTGTCGTAAAGTTTCCGAAAATAAAAAATAGGAGTTATAGAAATTTTGAATGCTATAATTACATTACATCGATGTAAGCGATATCAAAATAAGTTATTTAGGAGGAAAGAACCATGGCAAAGAAGAATTATGAACAACTTGCAAAAGAAGTGGTTAATAATATTGGTGGTGTAGAAAATATCAACAGCTTATTCCATTGTGTAACCAGATTAAGATTTAAGTTAAAAGATACATCAAAAGCAGATAAAGAATCAATAAAAAATATAAAAGGTGTATTAACAGTAGTCGAAGGTAATGGACAATTTCAAGTTGTTATTGGAAATGAAGTTGCAGACGTATTTGATACAGTGTTAAAAATGTATCCGCAAATAAAAAGTGAAGCTAAAGGAAATGATGTAGAAGAAAAGCCTTCTGGAAATATATTAACACGTGCGTTTAATACAATGGCATCTATTTTTAATCCAATAATAGTAGCTCTTGCTGGGGCTGGTATGATTAAGGCAGTTCTAGTTATATTAACAACATACGGATTTATGGACAAAGTAGGAACTACTTATAAAATATTAAGTGCCGCTGGAAATAGTGTATTCTATTTCTTACCTTTATTCTTAGCTTTTAGTTCAGCAAAAACATTTAAGGTTAATCCATTTATTTCAGTTGCAATAATTGGAGCATTAATGGAACCTAATTTTACAGGATTAATGAAAGCAAATGGAGATATGGCATATTTTGCTGGTATTCCAGTTGTGTTAATGGGGTATTCGGGAACAGTTATTCCTGCAATACTAACTATTTGGGCATATTCATATTTAGAAAAATTCTTAAAGAAATTTATTCCTAAAAGTATTGAAATATTTGCACTATCAATGGCTGCGTTGTTTATTATGGTACCTCTAGCTGCAATTGTAATTGGGCCAATTGGAGTAACACTTGGTAATGCTCTTGGATATGCAGTTAATACTATAAGTTCTACAAGTGGACTTTTAGCAGGTCTTATTGTAGGAGCAGGTTGGACATATTTAGTTATGATAGGTATTCATTGGGGAATTGTTCCTATAATGGTAAATAACTTTTCGGCTTATGGATATGATGTTATCAAACCAATGACTGCTGCGGCTACCTTTGCCAGTGCAGGTGTTGCACTAGGAGTGTTTCTTCGCTCTAAAAATAAGGAAACAAAAGGGCTTGCAGCATCAGCTATAGTTCCAGCTTTATTAGGTGGAGTTACAGAACCTATTGTATATGGTTTATCTATAAAATATAAAAGACCTTTAATAGCGCAGACAATAGCGGGGGGAATTGCAGGAGCATTTATCGGAGCATTTCATACTAAAGCAATTGTATATGCATTCCCAGCATTAACAACATTACCAGCTTTCTTCGGAGATACTTTTACAATTTATTTAATTGGTATAGCTATGTCATTTACAATTTCAGCAGCGTTAACATATTTCTTAGGTTTTGATGAAGGTGAAACAACTTCAAAATCTATAAGTAATGAATCTACAAATGATAACGAAAGTAATTTAGAATTAATCTCATGTGTTGAAGGGGAAATGATTAATATAGAAGAAGTTAAAGACCCAGTATTCTCGGGAAAGACAATGGGAGAAGGCGTTGCATTTATACCTGAAAATGGAGTTATATCATCTCCAATAGATGGAACTATTGAAGTTGCATTTCCAACAGGTCATGCAGTTGGAATTAAATCAAGCAGCAATGTTGAAGTATTAATACATGTTGGTATAAATACAGTTGAGTTAAATGGTGAGCATTTTGAAATACTTGTTAAGCAAGGAGAAAAAGTAAGAAAAGGGCAACAATTAATTAAATTTGATTTAGAAAAAATAAAAGAAAAAGGCTATGATACAACAACCATGATGGTTATTACTAATAGTAATGAATTTAAGGGGATAAATATAGATGAATATCGCCATGTAAGTAAGGAAGATAGAGTTATAAAAATTTCAATTAAGTAAACGTAGCAAGAAAATTATGGAGATTAGTAGTAAAAATATAAATAGCAATGAATGGAGGCACTATTATGACAAATAAAACATTATTCCCAGAAGGATTTTTATGGGGAGGAGCGATTGCTGCAAGTCAAGCAGAAGGAGCATGGAATATTGATGGAAAGGGTATGTCCGTAGCAGATGTTGCAATGTATAAACCAGATATTGATATTAAAGATTATGTTAAACAATGGCATGTTGGGCTAGAGGATATAGATAATGCTATGAAAGCAGATGATGATACTTATTATCCTAAGCGTAGAGGAATTGATTTTTACCATAAATATAAAGAAGATATAGCGCTCTTTAAAGAAATGGGATTTAAAACTTTACGTGTATCTATAGCGTGGACTCGTATATTCCCAAATGGTAATGAAGAACAACCGAATGAAAAAGGATTAAAATTTTATGAAGATCTTTTTAAAGAATTAAGAGCAAGTAATATAGAACCATTAGTTACATTATCCCACTATGAAATGCCATTATATTTAGTTAATAATTATGATGGGTGGGTATCACGTGATTTAGTTGACATGTTTGTAAAATATGCTAAAGTATGTTTTGAACGTTATAAAGATTTAGTAAAATATTGGTTGACATTTAATGAAATAGACAGTGTTTTCCGTCATGCGTTTACAACACTTGGAGTTGTAGAAGATAAGTACGCTAATAAGAAAGAAGCTGAAAAAGCAATATACCAAGCTCTTCATCATCAATTTGTAGCAGCGGCTTTAGTAACTAAATATTGTCATGAAATAATACCAAACTCTCAGGTTGGATGTATGGTTACTAAGACCTTAACTTATCCAGAAACATGTAATCCAGACGATATACTACTAGCCCAAAGAGATAACCGAAATAATTTTGTTTATACAGATGTTCAGGTTTTAGGACAATATCCAAGACATTTATTAACTTATTTAAAGAAGAATAATTTAGAAATAAAAATGAATGAGGGAGATGAAGCAATCTTAAAACAATATACATCAGACTTCATTGCATTTAGCTACTATATGTCGATGGTACAAAGTGTACATGCAGATCAGCGTGAAAAGGTAGGAGGAAATTTAGTTACAGGAGTTAAAAATCCATATCTTCCAATAAGTGAATGGGGATGGCAAGTAGATCCAAAAGGATTACGTGTATCAATGATTGATCTATATGATCGTTATCAGAAACCATTATGGATTGTTGAAAATGGGATTGGAGCTTATGATAAAGTAGAAGAAGATGGTTCAATTAATGATGATTATCGTATTGAATATTTTAGAAAACATTTTGAACAAATTGGAATTGCAATTGATGAAGGTGTAGAATGTATGGGATATACATCATGGGCATGTATTGATATTGTAAGTGCATCAACATCTCAAATGAGTAAGCGTTATGGATTTATTTATGTAGATGCAGATGATTTAGGAAATGGAACATATAAAAGATCAAAAAAGAAAAGTTTTCATTGGTATAAGAAAGTTATAAGTAGTAATGGAGCAGATTTAGATTAATTTAAATAGTCATAGCCATTAATAATATTAATGGTTATGACTTAATTATAAGCAATTTATTGTAAAGAGGGGGAAAACCTTAATATGAATGGTATGATATTATTTTTATGTCTTATTTGGGGATTCAATTTTGTAGTAATGAAATCAGCAAATGGTGCATTTCCACCGGTGTTATTCGCTGCATTTCGATTTTTTGTTGGAGCAGTGGTACTTTTTTGTGTTGTATATTTAAAGAAAATTCCTATGCCCAGCAAAAGAAATTTTAAATGGTATGTTTTATGTGGGATTTTGCAAACCACATATTTTAATTTGGCTATACAAATATCTCTAAATTATATTAGTGCGGGGCTTGTTTCGGTTCTTACATATAGTATGCCACTATTTTTTTGCATACTAGCACATTTTTTCATTCCTGGAGAACGATTGACTATAAGAAAAATGACAGGGATCATTATTGGAATAATGGGATTATTTTTTGCACTAAACATCACTCACTTGGGTGGAGACTTGTGGGCATTAATTCTTGCACTTAGTTCTGCAATTTCATGGGCAATATCCAATCTTATTATTAAACAAAAATTGCAAGAATGTGATAAGATTCAGTTCACTGCTTGGCAAATGGCGGTGGGAGCAGGCGCATTGTTTTTATATTCTTTTTGTTTTGAAAATGGGCAATCACATTGGAGTGTTATGTCTATAGGATATATTTTATTTTCAGGTATTATAGCATCTGCTTTAGCATTTGTATTATGGTCTTATATTTTAACTAAGATTCAAGCAAGTAAAGCATCAATATCATTATTGTTAGTTCCAGTAGTTGGAATTATATCTAGTTATTTATTTTTACATGAAAGTTTAAAAATATCTACGTTAATAGGTGTTTTATTTGTACTTTTAGGAATTTGGATTGTAAATAGTAGTAGTCCTAAGAAGAATGCTAATATTGACGTAGTACGAACTTAGAAAAATAATAGTATCGTTGCTGAAATTAAGGCATATAGAAGAAGTTCAGTTCATAATTTGATAAATCCTTTTATATTTCCTAACGTAATTATAGAATTATTTTATAATAAGAATTGTAATTATATTTTTTAGTTTGAAGATTCTATTGCCGGAAAATAAAAGTATAGTATAAAAGTTCATAAACAATTATCTAGGTATAAGAAATATTATTTTGTGGAGAGCAATTATACCAATAGAAAATAAATAGTGTCAAGGGGATGACTGCGCTTACCCCTTGACACTATTTATTTTCTATGGAGCTTAGGTATTTGCCACAAAAATACCAGAAGCTTGTCCTATAATTCTGCAGTTAATTTTACAGGTTTTCAATGCTTTAAGTTCATATTGGATTTTGGGAATATTTGAGTTCATTCTAATTGATTTTATATTGCAAGATAGTATAAATTATTAAAAGAATCCTGAAGAGGTGTAAGCCTCCTCAGGATTAATTTGTCTTAATTTCAAGTTGTTTTGGTTGAGTACTAATATAATATTTATATTTTTCTCTATAATAGATTTGTACTTTTCTTCTATCAACATAAGGTAAGTTATTAACTAAATAATCATATTGAGATTTTGAGCTGAATCCCTCTATTTTTATTAGCCACGTTGTAAAATTCATATAATTAATTCCTTTCATTTAAGTATTTTAGGGAAAAAGGAAGAGAAGTATTCCCTAATCCCATTCAGTTTGCAAGTGGCTCAAAAAGTATTGATATTTCTCGTGATAATATAAGTCAACTCTTTTAGATTCTTCTTTTGATAAAATTGATAGCCAGTATTTATAGTGACCAAATGAATTAAAAGTTTCTTTAGTAGTAAGCCATTTTGTAAAAGTGAATTTTCTCATATCCTTTCAATTCCTCTCTAAATCTTTATATTATAATTATTGACTATAATGCGAACAAATATTCGATTTAGCTTGTACTTAAATGTAAAAATTTAAATACAAATTGAGGTATAGAAATACTAATTTATGGATAGAATATTTGACAAGAAGGGGAGGAATAAAGATGGAAGATAAGAAAAAAAGTAAGATAACAAAACCACCAACAAAGCAAGTCCACTTAGACTGCGAATTAACATTATATAAGAAGTTTGAAGATTATTGCCACAGAAACGGTAAGGATGTTAGCAAGACATTAAGAGCATTTATGAAAATGTGTGTTGGAGAATAAAATATAAATAATACAGTACCTAAAAAGGTACTTTTTTTATACATAAATATGTCTAAGATTTCGTAGAGTGGAAATAATATAAATAGGGGATTGTGGGAAGCAAATAATGAAAAGGTGGTCCTTATAATGGATAAAAGAAAATACGAATCTAAGACATTAATTGCAGAATATCATAGTCTATGTAAACTTGAAGAATGTAGATTTTCAGAAAGTGCATATGAGTTAAAAGACGGCTCAAAAATCATTGAGTATGATGGAAATGGTTTAAGTATTTATGGAACCTGCATAGCATTTGGAAAGCACATTGGAAGAAAAGGCGTTTATAGTGTAAGTAATGAAGATTATGCACTTTGGAAAGAGCTTAGAAAAGAAAGTAAAGACAGTTTCTTCGTTGATTGGGAAGAAGAGCGTAACGAGTATTTTGAAGAAGTAGTGCAAGAAGAATATAATAAACAAATAAGTTTAGAGCATAGTAATATATTAGAAAGTATATCATACGATGATTTGCCGTTTTGATACATAGGGGCTAAAGGCCCCAGTAATTATATTAGATAAAATAAATGAGTAAAAATATATTGGAGTATAAGAGAAGCTTGTAATAATTGGACAAGCATCAGAACTAGGGGGTAAAAACAAACCTCAAAACAACAGCATGTCCAACTGAGCGTCATAATAGCACATAGATTTTTCATATTGATCATGCATATTTATTTAAAATTAAAGTCAAGACCGAGAGAGAAGCGTGTCTTTACTTTGATTTTAAATAAATATACCCTGGATAATGAAAAAATAAATTAACAACATTATCTGAGGTTCCTGAATAAAAAAATAGTGGCTTACGGGGGCGGTATTGTACCTGCATGGCTTGTTTGCATAAGGGGTCCTACAATGCCAGATACGAGTGAAGAAAGTCTAATAAATTAAAATTATTATTTTAATTTGTTTGACTTTATAAGCGAGTTTATCTGGCGTAGGACTCTTTTATGCAGACATTAGCCACGCAAGTACAATATGGAACTGCAATCTTGATTGCAAGTCCAAGCCCCCCAGCCGCTAACCGGACGCACGTAGTGGGAGATATTGAGCAAAATAAAAAGATACCTATTCCACAGTTGAAAGAAGGGATTTCATATAGTTACTGAACATACCCTGCACCCCATCGGGGACCCAAAGAAAGGACTAGTTTAATCCTAGCTAGTTCTTAGTGTATATGAGGTTGGAGCTTGTCGGAAAACTCATAGACGCTTAGAAATAGCAGGTAATAACCTGTACTTTTTTGGGTGATGGATTAGGTGCCCAAATAGTAACTTAAAAAATAACACGTCCTATAAAAAATACATATATAAGGATAACTACCACATATATAAATACACTTATATATGAAAGAAAACATTAAATAATTATCATAAGTAAATATTAAATGATATTAAATAACTATAAACATAATACATTAAAATCAGCTATAAGAAGCAACGTAGTTGCTTTTTAAATAAAATAATTGCCTTGGACAAAAGATTGTCCAAGGCTTCCTTTGTGTGAGCAAAGCGAGTTATATTTTTGTAATAGGCAAGCTGAATAAAAATATAACATAAGTTTTAAAGTTCTAGAATAACATGAATTAATACCAAGAGCTGAGATATTCTAAATTTAGCTTGTTTATTACTTCCTTAGGAGCAAAGCGACGTTATTGAATTACAAAAGATGGACTGAATAAAACTGCAGTAATTATAAATTATTATGTAGAAATAAAAGCAGCTTTTTTCTGTCCATCTTAACTCCTTTCACTAATGTTAAAGTTTAGATACCTACCATTAGTGTACATATATTAAAAGTGGTCCAACCAAGATTAAAATGAAAATAAATTTAAAGGCTATAAACATTGAATCGTCAATGCTTATAGCCTTTATTCAAGCTACTTTATGAGAATCATCACTAGAATCTACATCTAGAGCTATCCCAAGCTTTGTTGATATTATGGTATTAAGTTTATTAATTGAAGCCGATAATCCATTAATTTGTTTCTCTAAGCGGATAAGCAAGTAAGTTGCTACTGCTACAGGAAAACCATTATTAACTACAAGATTAATTAATTCATTTATATCCATAAATCCATCACCTCCTCATAAGGGATATATGGATAAAAGGATTTTATTTCATAAAACAATTAAAATATTATTTATATTATAAATTTCAGTTATAAATGTATTTATTGTTGTCTGCTACCATTAGTTATATGTTCATAATAGTGAGCTATAGCTAAATCAACTATAGTACTAACATAAGTATTTAAATCAGGGTGGATGCTTTTAAGTTCATTAACTTTTCTAACTGTAGAGGCTCTAAGCATATAAGTTCTTTTGATATCAAGATATTCTCCGTTAATTGGTGGAGCAATTCCGTTAGCGATAGGATTTTTTCTGTTATCGGTTAATATATTTTTACTAGGTGAAGCTATACTATTTTCATTATTAATAGGTGAAATATTAAAATCAATAGCCTCTATAGTTTCTGATATAGGTCCAATAGAAATATTTTCGTTATCTGGCTTAGGAACAACTTCATTTGAATCATCATCAAACGAAAAAGATGAAATACAATCTCCAACTGCAATTGGTTCAGAAGTAAATCCACATATATCAAGTTCCTCTTCAGGAGCAAAATCATTTTTAGGTATTTTAGATGTTTTTTTCTTGGCCATAAATATATCCTCTTTTCTTATTACTCTAATAAAGTTATATGAATAAAAGGCATATATTCTAATATGGTGAACAATAAATATTCTGAAGAATACTAGAATAAATATTCTACACCATAGATATTCTGAAGAATATTACCATACAAGAATATATATTCTTAAGAATATGCTTGAAAAATGAGGCTTTACGATATATTAGTATGAAAAAAGCTATCTTAATTTATGTGATTTTTTAGAATGAAACATATATCCATAATAGCAACTGTTAATATTTTAAGTCGCTAATAAAATTATGGAGCGTGTTGGTATGATTAAGAATGAAATTAAAATGAAATCACAAGAAGGAGAAATATTTGATAAAAAGCAGATAGCACTAGCTATTAGAAATTCTACAATTAATGATGAGCTAGTATGTTCTTTACTTGATGAAGGGATTCTTAATAAGTGTGATGGATGTGGTCTTAAAGATATCTGTGGAGAAATTGATCAAATGGTTGATAACTATGTGGACAAAACTACTAAGATTGTGGATAATTTTACCTTTGAATAAATTTGAAGTTCTTTAAATAAAATACTGAAGAAATTATAAAATCCAAGGTTTTAAATTAACCTTGGATTCCTTGTACTTCAGGATTTTTATAGTATAGAGAAATTTGATCAGAAATCTTCTTTAAAGTGACTTTCTTTTTTAAGCAGGCAGTAGAGTAACACAGATTTTTAAAGTAAGCGTAACTTTGAACTGTATTGTTCTTAAAGAATATAAAATCTATAAGCTCTTTTTCTTCTGTATTTAAATTGTTAATAGCTAGTCTCAACTCTTCATAATCACATCTATCACAAAATAAGTCTTCTAAACTAATATCATGGGAAGGTAAATCTTTTTCAATATCATCATGTAGACTTAAAGCCTCATTTCCCTCAGTAGAGCTTCTAGTTCTAATTCTTTTAATTAAATCATTCATATTGTTTTTAATTGCATTAGTAGCATAAGCAACAAATCTATGCTTATCTAAATTATATAAAGAAACACATTTAAAAAGGGATCTATAACATTCATTTTGAATATCATGCATTTCATAACCATCAATAAATGTTCTTTTAGAGATATTAAATATTAAAGGTCTAAATTCTTCTGCCAATTTTTCTTTTGATAACTTATCATCAGCTTTACATTTCTTAACTAACTCCTCAATATAATTAAAATCCATATAAACCTCTCCATTAAAATTATTTAGAAAATATTTATTAAAATATGTAATTATGATATGTAAAATAGTCTCTATACTTAGTATATATGATGAAATTTCATATATCTCATAAGGAGGTGTATGAAAATGAAAAATTTTATAATAGCTGTGGGTCATACTGCAAGTGGGAATATTGGATGTGGTGTTATTGATAGACTTGATGAAAGTAATTGTGTGAGGCAGATTGGAGCTTTAGCGACAGAATACTTACAAGAAAAGGGATATGGTGTTACTTTGCTAAGAATAGATAAAAGCAACAGTTATAATAGTGAGGATTGTTTTACAAGGGCAAATGAAGCAAATGAAATAGCTAGAACAACGGACATTGAACTATACGTAGAAATTCATATTAATGCAGGGGGTGGAACTGGACCAGAAGTATTAGTTACAGGGAAATCAGAAGTGGCTAATCAATATGCAGCAAAGATAAGTAGTGCTTTAGCTAATACACTAAATTTACCTAATAGAGGAGTAAAAACACGAAGTCTAATTGTATTAAACAGAACTGTAATGCCTGCAATTTTAGTAGAATGTTTATTTGCAGATAGTTCTGATGCTGATGTTTATGATCCAGAAGTAATAGCAAGAGCTATTGTTGATGGTCTAACTGGAGGAGATAGTTCAAGTAGTAGAGAATGGAAACTTGGCTGGAACCATAATGAGGTTGGATGGTGGTATTGTACCGACACTAAAAATAAATATTATTATACATCAGATAATGGATGGAAGGAAATTGATGGTGAGTGGTATATATTCGATAGTAGGGGATATGCACTACAAGATGCCTGGTATTATGATGAAAGTGATAAGGGTTGGTATTACTTCGATGAGGAGTGTAAGATGGTTAGAGGTAGTAATGATAAGGTTTTGTGGCAGTGGATTGATGGGAAGTGTTATGCATTTAATAAATGTGGCCAAGCATTGTGATTGTGTAATTACGGATGGCTACATATTTAATGAAAATAGGATGGTTAGAAAGTTAAGTAGTACTATTCTATATTATAATTGAAATAAATACTAAGTAAAAAATTAAAATTTGTAATATCATAAACATTAGTCTATTTAGAAAAAAATAATTAGCACCTAATATTTCTTGAGAAAGGTATCATAAAGCATAGAATTGAATATATTAATAATTACAAAATAATAATTTGAGGAGTAGTTAATGAGTTTATAAAATATATTTTGACTATAAAAATTAGAAAGATTTGCATAAAGAAAAAAGTTTACAATTACCAGAGAATTAAAAAGCTAAATTATATTCAAATTTACAAAAATATGATATTATTTATTTATATGGAAGGTGAGTTTTATGACAATATCTGCAATTAAAGATTCTGTAGAGTCATTAAAACAACTATATATTGATTCAAATAAGGTTGAAATACTATTTTTAGATGAGTTAACTGAAACAATTCAAGTTAAATTCAGTGAAACGGGTCTTATTACCTTTGTTACTAAGGCATCAATTAGTGATATACAGCAAATTAGAAAATATATAAAAGTTGATGACTTATTAATTTTTAGAGTATGAGGTGTCTAATGTACAAGATTGAAATAGGTGAATTTGATGGAGATTCATGGGAAGATTTAATACAAAGGTGCTTGAAAGATAAATATGAAGATGAGTTGTATCAACGTATGCCGGCAACTGTTAAAGGTGATAGTGGAATAGAAGGATTCACTTTAGCTACAGGAAAGGTTTTTCAAGCATACTGTCCTGAGAAGCAGTACAATGCTTCAGAACTTTATAAAAAGCAACGTGAAAAAATAACAACTGATTTAGCTAAGCTTGAAAAATATCAGAAAGACCTGCAAAAAGTTTTAGGTGACCAGTTGATAACTGAGTGGCATCTAGTTACTCCGGAATTTACTAATAAAGCGTTAAATGCGCATTGTAGAACAAAAGAAAAGGAATATAGGCAGAAGAAACTAGAACATATTCATCCTGAGTTTAAGATTTTGATTAATGAATATACAGATTACATTGTTGAGATTACAAGGCATATGAATTTAATGAAATTAAAAATGGACGTTTCAGTTGATTCACCATTTGAAATTGATTGGAATAAGTGCAACTCTATTCATGTTGATAATTTAAAAAGGAAAATTACAAATTTATTTGATTCATATGATATGCCACAGGAAAAAAAGGAATCAAGTGTTATGACTGTTGTAAATAGTTTTATATTTTATTTTCAAAGAGGTTTAAAAGTAATGAATAAACTAGAAGATAAATTTCCAGAACAATATGGCAAGTTCAAACGAATTAAGTCTGTTCAAGGTGAAAATGTTGAGATAACATGTTTAATGTCACCTTTATCAAAAAAAGAACTTTTTGAAAAAATTCAAAATGATTTACTTACAAGGTTGGTTAATGAATTGGGTGATTATTTTGAGGAAACAGGGCTTGAACAACTATCAAGAAGTATAATTGCAGAATGGCTTATGCTATGTCCGCTTAATTTTGGTGGTAAATTATGAAAGATGCAATAGATGAAATAAAAGGATTTATTAATGAAATTAATTTTAAAAACAGACCTATACATATTAGTTATAAATTTAGAACAGTTTATCAAGTATCGCGTTTAGTTTTGATAATTGGTATAACTTCTACAGTAAAAGGGTGTTCGATTTTAAAAGCGCAAATTCTTTCGTCAGCGCTTGATGATGAAAGATTGTTTGATCAAATTGTATGGTTAGTAAATAATAATAGTGTTGGTTTTATTAAAGCATGGAAATATAATCAATTGGTAAGTACAGCAATTAATTATAGTAATGCTGATCAAATAACTAGTTATAGTAATACAGGAAAAATTATCTTAACAGAAAAAGGAAAGAATTTTTTTTCGGAAATTATGAGTGATGAAGCATTATTATCATATGAGAAAAGTCAATTGGGAAAAATAAAGAAAAGACTATCAGATACGAGGCTTTTAAGCATCCTCGAGAAAGGTAGAAAGAATGATTAAAGTTAATGAATTATATATTAGGGTATATACAGCTACCGATATACTAGAATTTCGAAATAAGTTTTCAAGTAACTTGAATATAATAACATCTTACGCAAACACCAAAGGGAAAAGCACAATTGGAGAATCAATTTTATTTTGTTTAGGGCTTGAAGAGATTCTTGGAAATAAAGATGAGAAGTCGGTTAAACCTGTACTTAGATCGAGAATTGAAAAAGATGGTGTTGAATATGATGTAGTTCAATCAGATGTTTTTTTAGAAATTGAAAATACTAATGCTGAAATAGTAACTATATTGAGAAGCCCAAAGCATAATGAGAGAGAATCGAGACTAATAAGTGTTTATAAAAATGGAATTGATGAAGTTCTCAAAAATAGTTGTAAGTATGAGGATTATTATGTTCATGATCCAGGTGCAACGAAGAATATACGAGGATTCCATAATTTTTTGGAGAAATTCATAAATTTTAATTTGCCAGATGTTGCTACATATGATGGTAAGCTAGTAAAATTGTACATACAAACATTAGCATCTTGTTTTTATATTGAGCAAAAAAAAGGATGGATGAATGTACTTGCTACATTACCTACTTACTACAAAATAAAGGATGTTAAGAAGAGAGTTTTAGAATCTATAATGGGATTATCTGTTTTAGAGATAGAAAAAGAATATAACATGCGAAAAGCAAAACTGAAGACAACCGAAAATAAGTGGGAAATTGTAATAAATTCTATTATATTAAGAGTGAAGAAGATGCCAGGAGTACGGATTGAAGGAATAAGAAAAAAGCCTTATATTATATCAGAAAACGATGGGATTACATTATCTATTATTGATGACAATGATAAGGAAGTTAAGTTATCTGAATATATACAGGATTTAAATAGTCAAATTGAAGAATTAAATAATAAAAAAGAACCAACGATTGAAAATAAAAGTAAGGCACTTAACCGTGAATTAAATGAGTTAAGTGAATTGCATGATAAGTTTTCAGTTCAAGTAATCGACACACGACAATTTTATCTAATGGAAAAAGAACAGTTAGATTCTATTCAGGATCGAATATCCAATATAAGTAAAGACTTAATAGAGAATAAAGACCTTAGGAAGCTAATTAATCTTGGATCACTTGAAGATGTATATATGACAAAGTCTCAATGCCCAACATGTAGACAAGCAATAGATGATACATTATTTGAGCAAAATGAGAATTTGAAAATAATGACTATTGAAGAATCAATAGTATACCTTGAAAATGAAAAGCAAATGCTTGAGTTTTCTAGAGAGGCTCAACAATTAATAGTAAATTCAAAGAGAGAATTTTTGAATAAATTAGAAGATAGAGTAGCAGAGATAGCATCTAGAATAAGAGTCGTGAAATCGGACTTGATCTCAAATAATAAGGCTATATCTCAAAGTCATATTCAAAAAATTATTGAACTTGAGATGAAGAAAAACAATTTTAGTAATCTAATATCAGATGTTTCTGACATGTGGAAAGACCTTGTAGAGGTTGGAAGAGAATGGGGAAAGGATAAAGCGGCATTATCTGAATTACCATCAGATTTTATTACATCAAAAGATAGAGCTATTCTAAATAGCTTGAAATTTGAGTTTACGCGACTTTTGGAAATCTTTAACTTTGAATCAACTGGGATAGAAAATATCCGTATTGATGATTATACTTACTTGCCTAGCGTTGAGGGCTTTGACCTTCATTCTGATTCGTCAGCGAGTGATACAATCAGAATAATTTGGGCGTATATAATAGCTATACAAAAAGTGGCAAGGAAATCTGGCAACAGTTTTGGATTTTTAGTGCTCGATGAGCCAGCCCAACAAAATGCTGACTTAAGCAGTACAAAAAAAATGTTAAGAGAATTAGTTTTATTAAGTAAAGAGCAACAAGTATTTGTTTTTTATAAGCTTGAATCTGATGAGTTATTCGATGACATAAAAGAAAATGAGTATTATCGAATTCATACTAATGACTACCTGGTTGAATAGAAAAATTAATGGATGAGTTTTAGTAAGCTTTGAAAAAATAGATGGAACTATAAAGCATCTCTCAACATACATGTGAGGGATGTTTTTATATTATTTATAGTTAAATCAATTAAAGCATTTTTTAGAATTTAGAAACAAATCGTTATAGTAGCTTAAATAAATTACTTACAAATTATAAAAGAAATCATTAACTGTAGGAGAGTGTATAAGTATTTAAACTTAGATGTTATATAGGAATCGCCCATAAAGGCAAAGCCTTCACAGTTACATTATGGTGAAAATTAAAGTACAGAGAGGAAGAAAAATAAAATGAGAAAATATATTACTGAGTTTGGGTTAAATGTATTTACATCATTAAAAACATTAATACCAGTGGAAAGAGTGAGAGAATTTAATGAAGAAGGTAAATATCATATTTATATGATATTGTCCTTTCCAAGAACCAAAATTGATAAGAACACAGTCAATATAAATGAAAAAGGAATATCATTTAATTTAGTGCAAGGCGAAGATGAAAATGAGAAAAAATACAATATAGAAGATTTCAATGTGCTAAATAATTTCAATAATGAAAATACAGAATGTAGTGTAAAAAGCTATGGAGAAATTTTAGAAATAAAATATTCTATTGAGGATATTATTAAGCATTTTAACAAAATTTATAGCAACACTATTGAAAAGCAAAAATTAAAAGAAATTATAAATTCATACAAGGAACCAATCAAAATAGAAGCTGATTATTTTTTGAAAAACTATTTATATAATAATAATGAAAATTTTCCAATGGAAGTACTCTATATAGGACAATCTTATGGAGAAAATGGAAACAGAAAAGCACAAGATAGACTAAAATCTCATTCAACATTACAAGAAATATTAGAAGATAGTTGTAGCAGATATAGGGAGAGGCGAGTAATGGCATTACTTTTGCAAATTACACCCATGCAAATGTCAACTATAGATGGAATCAATAAGCAATATGAAGTATCTGATAAGGAAGATACATTACATACTCAAAAAGTATTGGATAGTAGTGTTAATGAGAAACAAGTTGTAAATATTACAGAGGCAGCACTAATTAATTACTTTAAACCTTATTACAACAAAAATTTTGTTGAGAATTTTCCGTTAAAAAGTCATACAGGGTATAAAGAATATTATAACCTTGATTACAATTGTATTTCAGTTGAACTAGATTTAGAGTTTGATAAATATCCTAATATAGTTCTATTTACAAAAACAAATACAATAACATGTTATTGGGATGTTATAGAATATAATTTACATAATGATGTTAATCGCAAAAATATGTATAATATTTTTAGTAATAGTTGATATAGGTATGTATAAAGAAATTAAGTTTTTATAAATTTAATAATACGTGAATTTTAAATTTCATCATAAACAGCTTAGCAAGTGAATCATTCTGTTCTTCACAAATGGCATAGGCAATTGTATAAATCCACCAAGTACAAGCCGTTTGATTAAAATTTATACTACACACAAATGAGGTTAAATAATAATTATATGTTATTCTGTTAATCATTGATATCACTTAATTTTAGAAAATGGTTTGAAGAATTAAATTTCCACCCATCTTCCGCCATCAACAAGATATGCTATATTATTTTAAAATACAATATGTAAAGATATGATATTTATAATCTAAGGTTTGAGTTATTTTAAATGACAAATAGATATAATAAAATATTCTAAATTATGATTTAATAAAACTAATCAACACACGCCTCATGTTGAAATCAATATCCAATATGAGGCGTGTTTTGCTATATATTTTAATCATAAAAGTGTAGTCATCTACTAAACTTTCACTATGCATGAAAATACAATGAAATATATAGTTATAATAGAAGATGTAATTAGACATAAAGCAAGTTATACCAATACTTTAAGAGCACAATAAAGTATAATTTGATACAATAAAATCTAGTTCCAATTGAATAACATTATACAGCAGATAATGGGTGGAAGGAGATTGGTATATATTCGATAGTAGGGGATATGCGCTTTTTGTGGAAGCAGATTGATAGTGGGGGGATGCTCTTGATGAACATAGAAAGTGTATTAAGACTGGTTGACTGCTTATGTTTGGCAAGTTGATGGAAATGAGGATTAGATTAAATAATATATTTTAAATAAGATAGTATTATTTTTTAATTATTCATGTTTTACTTTAGATAATAATAAGTTTAAATAAGAATAATTTTAGGAAGTATTATTATGAAAGGAAAAAGAATCAAACAGGAATTAAAACATGTAATAATTGGAATGGATAGAATGGAAAGTATATATAAAAGGTTGGGTCTACATGAAAGTATTGTAATTATTATAAATTCAACAATTATAAATAATGACATCAATAGGAAAATTGAGATTGAAATTGATGAAATAAAAAAGGAATTTATAATGAGAATTAGAGGCCGGTCATTACCTAAAGTAATAAGTTTTGAAAAGGAAGTAAATATAAATGAAAATTTACTATTAATGGCAATGGCTTATTTGTGTAAACATATCCGTATTGTAACTACTCAAGATAATATAATAAAAACTAAAGAATTACATTTTAAAGATATTAATGAAAATTTATTTTCGGAGAAATTGGAAGAAGATATAGAAGAAAAAAACTTAGAAAATGGTATAGAATTTATAATAAAAGAATCTGATTTTACTATACATGGTAGGGAAGTATTGAATATAAAAAATAGAAAAATATTAACTAATACTTTACAAAACGCATATAGAAATAGGATTTCTAGAGGCCTAGAAATAAAACTTTTTGGTGAAAAAATAAAATGTAAAGATATTGATGGAAATTTATTAAATAAAAAAGAAAATAGTTACAATTCAAGTGAAAAAATAGATTTATATAAAATGAAAAATGAATCTAAAGGAGTTGAAGTAATTGTAAATGGAGTTAAAATAGAGAATAAAAACTTTGATGAAATTATTAATTGGGATAGAAAGCCATTTAAGCAAAATGGATATACTTTTAAAAGATTATTTATATCAATAATATTAAATAAAGAAAACTTGAATCTTAATAACTATAATCTTATTAATGAATATATAAAAAGATTAAGGTCAAAAATCAATGAAGAAGTAGAAAGATATAAGGAAGATTTTAAGAATGAGTATGTTAATATTAGTCTTGAGTATAATAGAGGATACATGAATGAAATCGTATTTAGTACTAAGCAGAATAATGTAAATGATGCCACAAAGGTAGTTCTTGATCAATACTTTAGTAAAATAGATGATCATGAAGGCAAAATTAAATAATTAAATATATATTATATGATTAAAAAAGAAATTAGAAAATCAGAATTATTAAATTTGAGAGATTAAGCACCTGAGGATGAGAAGACAGAGAAGGGGTTACCTTAAGTGTTAATGAGTTAAAGCAACTTAAGGAATTTCTTAATAATATGAATTTATAAAAAAATAATTATATGAAATGGCATTCTTTTAAGGAAGATGTCATTTTTTATTTTAGAAATAACTATATATAGTAGGAACAAATGTTTAATGTTATATATATTGTGATATAATTATTGTGGAATATATTTGAAGGGAAGGTGTGGATTTATGAAAAAGAAAAGTGGAAAAATATTATTAGAGAAGAGGGAGAAAAATTTAATTCAAAATAGCAGCGTTTGTGATAGCGATTTTGAATTAAAAGCAGTTCTATCTATGTTTAGTAACTCGATTAATATTAATGAAATAGAAAAAATAAAAATAACTAATTCAAGAATATATAATATTCTTAGATCAAATGATGCAATTAAAGAAATGATTGAAAATTCTTCTCTAGAGTGGGAACAAGAGAAGCCAAGTGGAGTGAAAAAATTTCCTTGTCAGTTATGCGGAAATAGAAGATCTGAAAATAAATATATTATAAGGAATATTATTAATGAAAATAGATTAGAAGTAGGCTCACACTGCATAACCCAATTTCCAAAAATGAATAAAGCTTATAAAGGGGAAAATATAAATATCATTGATAAATGGATAAAAAATTCCCCGGAAAAACTTGAAAGGTTATCTAATTTTTCGCAAATGTATGGTGGTGGAAAGGATATCTTAAATAAATGGAATGAATTATACAGTAGTTTTGAAATTGAATTTCCGAATGAATATGATAATGAATTTAGCAGAATTCTTAAAGGTGGAAGGAAAATTTATAATGGATATATTAATGGAAGCATTCAATACAAAGATATAGTAAAATTTCAAGATAGTATTAATGATTTTATTTATTTATACAATAAATGTAAGAGTTTTGAAAGAGAAAATAAAACTAATAAGTATATTTGTACAAAATCAATTTCAAGTTTATTAGAAAAACAAAAATTAATATCTACAATAAAAGCAATAAAGGACACGGATTGTAATATAAAAAAAGATTTTGCTAAATATGTTTATGATAGTGACTTTATAAAGAGATTTGAACGACAAATTAAACATGTATTTGAGAAAAATAAAATAATCTTAGGAGAGATAAATAGAAAATCTATAGTAGTTAAATATGACCATAGTAATTTTGATACTATATTATTAGAAATATCTTTAAAGGAATTCTCAAAGAGATATTATGAAGTATATTATAATGATGTCAATTATAAGCAGGAAGATTTATTAGAAAATTTAAGTTTAAAAGATGAAATGAAGAATGTAGAGAATTTTATAAACATATTGAATATAATTCTGAAAAATTCAGGATATTATTTGAAGTTTGATATTGATCTTTATTCAAAACATAATATTGAAATACATAACCGTGCTTTAAAGAAACTTGCAAATATTAATATAAAAGAATTGAATTATAAATATATAAAGGTACTGCATTTGCAAACGAGAGCAAAAGAATTTTTAATCAATGAAATAAATAGCATTAATAAATGGACAACATATGAAGAGTTGAAAAAATATGATATTGGAAATATATCATCTAAATGGACAAGTTAAAAAATCAAATGAATATTTAATTCACTAACAAAATATAAATTTTAGGATACGTTAAAGTTATAGGCATTTTACTGGCTATAACTTTACAAACATATAAGGAATTTGCGGGAGGGAAATTAATGGGGATAAAAATGAAGAAAGCTTCTTTTAATGGAAAGGAAGTAGATTTGACAAATGTTGAAGAGAGCATGAAAGGTAATTTAAAGTGTATTGAGTGTGGGATAGATGTAACATACACAAAGCCTTATAAAAGAAGATGTGGAGAAAAAGAGATTGATATTACAGGATATTTTAGAATAGCTAATAAAGAGCATAGTTTGGGATGTAAATATAACACATTAGGTGAGATTAAAAGAATTGTAGAAGGTATGCCAGATAAAGATTTAGTTTCCGAAATAGAAAATAACAAATTTCTCGTTAGGTTAAATCTAATTTCTGATAAAATAGAGGAACAGAAAGAGATTATAAATAAAACTTATTTAAATGATGGCACTGATAATGAACTCAAAACTAAAAAGATATATGAAGCAGGAAAGAGAATTACAGTATATTTATCAACTATGAAAAAAATAATTAAATTAAGAGACGAGGTTGATAACAATTCAGATTTATCATCAAATTTGCAATTAGAATTCTATAATAAAAAGAGTAAAGTAATGAAGTGGTTAGATGGAATAATTTTTATTATGAATACAGAAATGAAAACAACTTTAGAGAATACATTAAGGCATACAAATATTTAAGCGAGAAGAGATATCATCCAGTATGTTTTGAAGGAATTATAAAATATGTAAACAATCCTACTGATAAATTTAATAAATATTCTATAATTTTTGATGAGGCCTCTTATAGCTATAAAAATAATAAAAAATATAAAATAGTAATTCAGTTACACATGATAAATGATGATATAATCAAGGATTTAAATTTGCATAAGGGTAATAGAGTAATTGTATATGGAAATTTTAGAACCAATGAGAGGGAAGCGAAAGGTATAGTTTATCAGAATACTGTTTCAGATATATATCACAAAAATCAAATATATATTGAAAAAGTAAGTGATCTTAAGTCATGATGAGAGCAACAATAGTTATGTCTGTATTGTTTAGTAGTAGTTAAGATCAATTAAATTAATGCTAATTTTTATTTAAAGATAATTAATACAATATAATATATTGTTAACATAAGGGGGAGACTATGAGCAACTACATATTATTAATCACGCAGGAATATTTTGAGACATTAAAAAATAATAAAGATATAAAGCTATTAAGTCCTAAAGAAATTCTTAAAGAAAGCTGGTTGGCAATAATATTTTTTGTGATAGCAATTATACTATTAGTACTACTTGGCCTCTGGCGAAATAAAGAGTACAGTGGTTGGATACTTTTAGCTTTTGTTATATCTGTTTTATTATTGATACCAATTACTCAAAATATATCTCAAAAAGCCTATGAAAGAAGAAAAGAAGTGTATGATACTCAGCTTAGAATCTTTAGGAAAATATTAAGTGAATTCGGTCTGTATGAGTTAAAAAAGATGCAAGAATTGATTATTCAATGTGATTTAGCATGTACAGAATATAAATTAAGTTTAAAAATAACTGATAGAGTATCAAATATAAGTAAATCAATATTTTTACCACTATTTACATTTGCATCTGGACTAATTGTTAAAAATGTAAGTTTAACTTTTGATGAAGCGATAAAATACATAATAAGTACTATATCTCTAATTATAACTTTATTATTGTTTGCATATGAAATTAAATGGTTTTTAGTGGAGGTTTTGGATAGCCAAAGTATCAAATTAAGAAGTGTTAAGGGATTAATTGTTGATATTTTAATTAAAGATTTTATAAAAGAAGATAAAGAAGAGGTACAAGCTGAAAACTGTTATATATAAATATACATAAGTGTTAGGAAAAGAATAATACCAATACAGTTGAGTGTACTATTGATATGAGATTATAATAAGTCATGGATAATTTAATTAAAGTAGCTTTAATAGAAAAATAACAGTAAGATAATTAATAGAATAATTACTTCAAAAGTAAATTTAGATATGGTTAAATTTATTAGAAAATAGTACGGTATAGCGTAATAAATTGAAATAATGAGCTGATTTAGTGTTCGGTGAGAGTATACAAATATCCATTTTGGTTATATTATAATTATATAGAACTCGTAAAGCCTATGTTTTTAAAATATGCTCAAATATACGAGACGTTTGTTTTTAAAGAACCTGCCAAGCCTATTCAAGAATGCTCAAATTGGCAGGACGGATATTACACCCACTAGGTATATAGCTTAGTGGGTTTTATTTATAATATGGGGAGGTATCCTGGTGGTGAAATTAAAGGATCCTAAGAATTTTGATGAACAAATTAAAATACTTAAAGGTAGAGGATTACTAATTAATGATGAAGAATATGCTAAGTTAATATTAAGTAATGTAAATTATTATAGATTTACAGCATATCTTTTAACATATAGAAAAGAAGATGATTCATACATAGAAGGGACAACCTTTGAAACTATTTCAGGGATATATGGATTTGATAGAGAATTCAGAAACCTATTAACTGGAATTTTAGGTAATATAGAAATATCCTTTAGAACCTATATAGCATACACACTAGCATTAAAATATGGAACTATTGGGTACCTAGACAGAAATAACTTTATGAATAGTAATTTTCATAATGGATTCTTATTGAATTTGGAAAAAGAAAAAACTAATAATTCTAACAAATTATTTATTAAGCATCACTATGACAAATACGAGGGAAAATTACCTATATGGGTCGCTACTGAAATAATGACATTTGGAATGTTGTCCAAACTATACTCTAATATGCTACCAGTAGATAAGACTTATATAAAGAATAACTTATGCAGAGTAAATCCAACATTAGTTGACACATGGTTGCAATCATTAACACATATTAGAAACCAATGTGCTCATTATGGAAGACTTTATAATGAAATATTTCCTATAGTTAAGATTAAAAAAGAATATAGGGAACACAATTTAGATAACAAGAAGATTTTTGCTTATATTGTTACGATGAAGCATTTGATTTCAGATCCAATGGTTTGGGATAAATTCTTTATAAACTTGCAGTTTCTAATAAATGAGTATAGAAGTTATATAAAATTGGAGTTGATTGGTTTTCCTGAAAATTGGATTGAGATATTATCAAAAAAAGTTAAATAAAATCTTAATAATATTTATATAAATATTATTAAGATTAGAGTGGAAGTTTCCACGAAACTTCCACTATGCATGAAAATATAATAAAATATAAATTGTTATAGAAAAATATGTAATTAGCCTCGAAGTAAGTTATATCAACGTATTCAGGATATAATAAAGTATGATTTGATACGAAAAAATCTAGTTCCCATTCAATACAGAACTCGGCTTATGGCTTATCTCGCATCAGTAAAATAGGCAGTTGAGAGAATGGAAGGATAATTTCTTCCAATATTCTTCCGACGGCTATTTTTTTGCTTATTTTTAGATGAAAATAATAAATTTGATAGTATTTAAGTGACTGATTTTCAGATTTTATTAGTAACATCAACATAGATACCTTATGTTGTTTATATTAGAGAGCTGCATAAACATTCTTGAATAATTTTAACTAATACCCCCAATTTTAATAGTATGGTTGTATTACTATGCCCACGATAATATCAACCAATATTATTATCCATACAACGATGAACACATAATTTCTCTATTATAATATTTTTTTGTATCGAGTTTTAAATGGATTTCATATAGGTAAAATAATTATTGATGCTTTTAGTAGGATTTACAAAGTCATTTATTATTTATGCTATTTTATGGATAATAATATATTGACAACGTTTTATTTAAGTGATAAGATTAGTTTAACGTAAAACCTTGATGCTTTTTTTATTTTGTAAATAAT
>Ga0209281_1000521_pt1 | contig 49917 bp, 50 predicted proteins | sample MedtruBG_FD_187514 | JGI IMG/M metagenome (GOLD analysis project Ga0209281, IMG submission 187514) | Root nodule microbial communities of legume samples collected from California, USA - Medicago truncatula BG (SPAdes) (version 2) | ecosystem: Host-associated > Plants > Roots > Nodule | place... | reverse complement strand
ATGGTAAGAAACTCCTGCAGTGTGAACTCTTCGTCCTTGGCAGCTTCATAGCGCTGGCGATAGTGATCGAATATATTCATGGCATGCCGTCCTTTCGTTTTTTAGCACAGGATAAGAGCCGTTCGTATGAGTAGTGGAGGCTCCCGGAAGAGAATTTCTCACACCTCACTGCCAGAGCAGCAACCTGTGTGCCAGGTCAGACGCTAAGAAGTGCGGGGGTGTTCAGCAAAATCTCTTCTTAAATTAAAGCGTAGATGGCATTTGCAAAACTTGCATGCCGATAAAATCTACTTTCAATGACATATCAATAACTCATCCAAAAATTGCCACTCTTGTTATAAGGCCGAAGCGTCGTTTTCATTCTTCGGTCACATAGCTGAAAGCAAGGTGTCATCTGAAAAGTTAAAAATAACGGGTTAATCAAACTCATTAGCGGGCAAAAAATTTTGGGATGTGCGGGAATGACGGTTACACTTCACCCGCTGATTATTTGACTACAGGAAAGAATGGATTGTGACCAAACTCAAACTTCTGGCATTGGGCATCCTTGCCGCTACCGCAGTTAGCACCGCACAGGCGGAAAGTCAGTGGACTGTTGGCGCGGGCGCGGGGGTTATTAACAGCCCGTACAAGCAGTATGACCGCGATGTGTATCCCGTTCCCGTTGTCACCTATGAAGGCGATAACTTCTGGTTCCGTGGCCTGGGCGGCGGGTACTATCTGTGGAACGATACGGCCGATAAACTCTCCATCATGGCCTACTACGATCCGACGCACTTTAAGCCAGGCGACAGCGACAGCAACGCGCTTCGCCAGCTGGACAAGCGCAGAAGTTCGCTGATGGCGGGTCTTTCTTACGTGCATAACACCCAGTACGGCTTCCTGCGTACCGCGCTGGCAGCGGATACCCTGGACAACAGCAACGGCTTCATCTGGGATCTGGCGTGGCTCTACCGTTATACCAACGGCGCGTTGACCCTGACGCCGGGTATTGGTGTGCAGTACAGCAGTGAGAACTACAACGACTATTACTATGGCGTGTCTAAGCGTGAGGCCCGCCGTAGCGGCCTGAACAGCTACAGCGCTGATGATGGCTGGGATCCGTACCTGGAACTGACCGCGAGCTATAACTTCCTCGGCGACTGGAGCGTCTACGGCACCGGCCGTTACACCCGCCTGAGCGATGAAATCAAAGACAGCCCGATGGTCGACAAATCCTGGTCTGGACTCTTCTCCGTGGGTGTGACCTACAAGTTCTGATTGTGCATTATTACAGTGCATTCTGTGCATGAAAACGGGGCGCTTGCGCCCCGTTTGCTTTAGGGTGGTGCAACAAAACAGGAGAGTGATATGAGCGTAAAAACCGTGGCATTTTCCAACAGCCGTTCAATCCCCGCGATTGGGCAGGGCACCTGGTATATGGGTGAAAAGGCGAGCCAGCGTAAAACCGAGGTGAATGCACTGCGTGCGGGCATCGATCTTGGGCTGACTCTGATCGATACGGCTGAAATGTATGCTGAAGGCGGGGCGGAAGAGGTGGTCGGCGAGGCGATAAAAGGCCAGCGCGACAAAGTGTATCTGGTGTCCAAAGTGTACCCGTGGAATGCGGGCGGCCAGAAAGGGCAGGCAGCGTGCGAAGCCAGCCTCCGTCGTCTGGGCACCGATCGTATTGACCTTTACCTGCTGCACTGGCGCGGGAACGTTGGCCTCGATGAAACCATCGCGCTGATGAACAACCTTCAGCAGCAGGGCAAAATTGGCCGCTGGGGCGTGTCGAATCTGGACATCGACGACATGCAGGCGCTGTGGCGTGAGGAGGGCGGCTCTGCCTGTGCGACCAATCAGGTGCTGTACCATCTTGCGTCGCGCGGTATTGAATACGATCTGCTGCCCTGGTGTCAGCAGCAAAATATGCCGGTGATGGCCTACTGCCCGCTGGCGCAGGCCGGGCGCTTGCGAACGGGGTTGATGAACCATCCGGTAGTCAATGAGATTGCCCGTAACCATGAAGCAACCGCCGCGCAAATCCTGCTGGCGTGGGTTATACGTTATAAAGGCGTTATGGCCATCCCGAAAGCGGCATCCATTGAACACGTTAAAGCGAATGCGGCGGCGTTAGATATCACGCTGACTGGCGAAGAGTTACGCCTTTTAGATAATGCTTTCCCGGCCCCGGAAGTGAAAACCCCGTTAGACGTTGTTTAAACATGCACTGATTATCCCCTCTCCGCTGTGGGGAGAGGGCCAGAGTGAGGGGCGCTTTTCTCTTAGCGCTTCACAATCTTAATCGTCTGCCCCAGGCGAGAGGGTTTTTCCTCGCTCGCTCTCTGCGGTTCAGTGACGCACGCCGTCTCTACGCAGACAAACGTTTTGTAACCGTCGTCAGGAACGTCCGCCATGCTGACGGAAAGCGCCGGCCCCGGGTTCCAGCCTACGACGTTGCTGTGATGATGGTGAACCACGTCGATAGTGCGATTCAGCGCGCCGTCGTGGATCACGCTGCAGGATTCAGGATGCAGGTACACGCGGTCGGTGCGGTCCGGGAAGGTCTGCACGCCATCACTCAGTTTCCCTTCTTTGGCGTTGTCCACCTTGTCGATAAAGGTATCGCCAAGGCCGCTCACTTTTACCGCGCCGATGTCGCCAACGTTGAAATAGGTATGCAGGGCGGATGAGGTTTCAAACTCGCCGTGCGCTTCCAGTTCGATTTCGCAGGTTTTACCCAGCTTAAAGCGGGCGTACAGCGTGAAATCATGCGGCCACAGGGCTCGGGTTTCATCATTTGCCTGCAGCTCAAAGGTCAGCACTGCGCCGTTATCATCTTCATTGTGAGCTTTCAGCGTCCACTGTTGATTACGGGCAAAACCGTGCGCAGGCAGACCCTGCTGTGCCGCCGGGCCGAACCACGGCCAGCAGATCGGGACGCCACCGCGGATTGCGGCACCTTTCTTAAAGGAGGTTGCATTGCTCAGCCACAGGCCTTCCACTTCGCCTTCTGGTTTCCAGGAGAGCAGGTGGGCGCCATTCAGGGCTACGGACGCTTTTACGCGCGGGTGGTCAATGACGATAACATCAGCACCGTCAATCTGGCGGCGGGAGAGCACAGGGGTAAGTTGTTCGACTACCGGAAGTGCAAAAATTTTATTAATCATTAAGCAATCCTCTGTCTTGAAGCAATAAAAAAGGCGACCGAAGTCGCCTTTTTGGATCAGATTCTCATCTCAACTTATTTGGAGATGTGAGCGATCAGGTCCAGTACTTTGTTAGAGTAGCCGGTTTCGTTGTCGTACCAGGAAACCAGTTTAACGAAGTTGTCGTTCAGTGCGATACCAGCTTTAGCATCGAATACTGAAGTGCAGATTTCGCCGTTGAAATCGGTAGATACAACGTCGTCTTCGGTGTAACCCAGAACGCCTTTCATTGCGCCTTCGGAAGCAGCTTTGATTGCTTTCTTAATTTCTTCATAAGAAGCAGCTTTTTCCAGACGAACGGTCAGGTCAACTACGGAAACGTTAGGAGTAGGAACGCGGAACGCCATACCCGTCAGTTTACCGTTCAGCTCTGGCAGTACAACGCCTACAGCTTTAGCAGCACCGGTAGAAGATGGGATGATGTTCTGTGCTGCGCCACGGCCGCCGCGCCAGTCTTTATGAGACGGGCCATCAACGGTTTTCTGAGTAGCGGTAGTTGCGTGAACGGTGGTCATCAGGCCTTCAACGATACCGAAGTTGTCGTTGATAACTTTAGCCAGTGGTGCCAGGCAGTTGGTGGTGCAGGATGCGTTGGAAACGATGTCCTGGCCAGCATATTTTTCGAAGTTAGCGCCTTTAACGAACATAGGCGTGTTGTCTTTGGATGGGCCAGTCAGAACAACTTTCTTCGCACCCGCGGTGATGTGTTTACGCGCGGTTTCGTCGGTCAGGAAGATACCGGTTGCTTCAGCAACAACGTCAACACCGATTTCGTTCCATTTCAGGTTAGCTGGGTCTTTCTCAGCAGTAACGCGGATGGTTTTACCGTTAACAACCAGGTGGCCGTCTTTCACTTCAACGGTGCCGTTGAAACGACCGTGAGTTGAGTCGTACTTCAGCATGTACGCCATGTATTCAGCGTCCAGGAGATCGTTGATACCAACGATTTCGATGTCAGAACGTTCCTGAGCAGCACGGAAAACAATACGGCCGATACGGCCAAAACCGTTGATACCTACTTTGATAGTCATATATTCCACCAGCTATTTGTTACAAAAACCTTACGCAGCGTCAAGCGGAATCGTGTCAATCATTGCGACAAATCAATCCTGTGACTAACGTTTGTGCGACTGACTCGCCTCACTTTCCCTTTGAGCTAGCAACCACATGGGGGCTGCGCCCGGAATTTTAAAGGCCTCGCAGGATAAAAGTGTGAAATAGATCACAATTGCCTGACCGCCTTTTTGCGACACATAAGTTTAGAACAAAAGTGCACGCGCCGGTGTTAATGTTTTGTTAGAATCTGGGTTAAAAGATGTCTGTTTCTACAGCGAGATGTAAGCATATGTCGAACCAACGTAACCCCGATGATTTGAAAAAAAACCTCACAGAAATGCAGTTTTACGTGACGCAGAATCACGGTACTGAACCGCCATTTACCGGGCGTTTGCTGCACAATAAGCGAGACGGTGTATACCACTGTCTGGTATGCGATGCCCCGTTGTTCAATTCGCAAACAAAATATGATTCCGGCTGCGGCTGGCCGAGCTTTTATGAGCCGGTTAGCGATGACGCGATCCGCTATCTGACCGACTCCTCGCACGGCATGGTCCGCACCGAAATCCGTTGCGGAAACTGTGACGCGCACCTGGGCCACGTTTTCCCGGACGGGCCACAGCCGACCGGCGAGCGTTTCTGCGTGAACTCAGCGTCAATGAGCTTCACCGATGATGAAAATGGCGACCAGACTAAGGGTTGAAAAAACGATTCAGCAAATTATTCCTTTGAAAGGGAGACATCATGAATATTGATGACATGATTGCGGGTATGACTGCGGAAGTTTATCAGCGTCTGGTGACCGCCGTTGAGCTGGGAAAATGGCCTGACGGTGTGGCGCTCACCCCGGATCAAAAAGAGAACAGTCTGCAATTAGTGATGCTCTGGCAGGCGCGTAACAATACTGACGCGCAGCACATGACCATTGACACTCAGGGGCAGATGGTGATGAAGAGCAAGCGCGAGCTGAAAGAAGAGTTTGGCATCACGCCAAAGCCGATTGCGACGATGAAAATGCAATAACGGTGCGGGTTGATGTCCTCACCCAACCCTCTCCCACGGGGAGAGGGCTTGATTGTCTTACTACTTATGCGGGATCCCGAGCGACTCCGCCAGCTGCTTCGCTAGCTTATTGTCGTCGTCCGCGCCGTACTCCCAGAACATCGCTCCGGCAAGACCTTTCTCTTTGATATAGTCCGCTTTGATAGCCACAGAGCGTGGGTTCTCATAGGAAATCGCAAACAGCGCCTTCCCGTCGGCAGAATTCACCGACAGCCACGGCACTTTCGCCTGGTCGTCCCAGTGCTCGGTAAAGCGTTTCTGCGGGTCGTTCAACAATTTTTTCACGATATCGTTGTACTTCACGTAGGTATCTTTGGTCAGGTCATAGCCGAGTGATTTGAACAGCCCAATCTCCTGAGGCCCGAAGTAGGGCTGCGTCACCGGGTTTTTTTGCGCATCCGCTTTCGTCCAGTCGATGCCCGGCTCAACGGAGCGTTTCGGTACGCGACCGTAGAAACCGATCCCGAGGTTCATCTGCTGTGGCTTCAGGCCAGCAGCAAGATAGTTGTTCACCACAAAGTCGACGCTGTATTTGTCGGCGGCGGCGACCGTCGGCCAGGCGCTGGAGTCATACAGGTTGGCGTTGAAGTACTGTGTGCCGTACGCCATGTCGTAGGTCATCAGGTTGATGTAGTCGAGCAGCGGGGCGATTGCTTTGACGTCCACCCAGCTTTTCGGGCTTTCCGCATTTGCGCCCACCGCAATGGTGACCAGCTTTTTCTGACCGAAGGCGTCGCGCATTTCCTTCAACAGCGCGGTGAAGTTATCCCGGTCGGCAGGCTGGCTTGCGACTAACCCCCACGCGCCGTTGACGGGAAACTCCCAGTCGAGATCGATCCCGTCCAGGCCGTATTTATCGACAATCTCCTGCGCGGAGCGAATGAACACCGCACGCGTCTGTGGGGTTGCTGCTGCGCCCGAGAACCCGCGGGCGCCCCAGCCGCCGACGGAAAGCAGCACCTTGAGGTCCGGATTTTGCTTGCGAAGGACAGGGATTAGCGCAAGGTCGGACGCCACTTTTGGCGACAGCCATATTTGATGCAGTTTTGATGGATCCTTCAGTGCGGCATTGGTTTCGTCTTTCTCATCGTTGTAGACGAGGCCAAACGAGTAGTTCAGGTGGGTGATCTGGCGGACGTCGAGTTTATTGATGTCTCCACCCGGCCCGGCGGTGACATCGCCCCCTCCGTTAAAGTAGCCCACGGACATCAGAGAATTGGCGGAGGCAAGTGACGCGCAAAGCAAGGGCAATGCTGCCAGCAGCGGCAAACGTTTCATACATGTTCCTCTTTGACTTAATAAAAGTAACCACGCCACGTAAAGGCGTGGCGAAAAAACAGCCTGAAAAGAATAGCATTGCCGCTTCGCTTGAGATGCGAGGGAGTTCACTTTATGGGGATTGGGGACGAAATGCCGGGTGGCGCTGCGCTTACCCGGCCTGCAAAACCAGAGAAAGTAGGCCGGGTAAGGCGAAGCCGCCACCCGGCTAAAAAGGCTTACGCCTGCGTCTCCAGCCAGTCTTCGAGCGTATACAGCGTTGCACCCTCGGCCGCCATATCCATAAACGCCTGTGCGCTGTCCTGCGGCTGAATGTTCACGCCGCGACACCCGTCGGTGATGACGCTCACGGCGTAACCCAGCTGGAGCGCATCGAGTACGGTAAACTTCACGCAGTAATCCGTCGCCAGCCCGAGCACAATCAGTTCGATGACTTCATGGTGGCGTAACCAGGCATCCAGCGCGGTTTTCTGACGGTGTCCGTTATCGAAAAACGCGCTGTAGCTGTCGATAGCGGGGTTCTCTCCTTTGTGAAACACCGCATCAAGGGCTTTTTGGTTCAGCAGCGGATGCAGCTCTGCGCCCTCCGTCTGCTGCACGCAGTGATCGGGCCAGAAGGTTTGCGCCAGTCCGTCGAGTTCCCCCTGAGTGAAAGGCTCAACGCCGTGCTGGCTGGCAAAGCTGCCGTGGTTGGCAGGGTGCCAGTCCTGGCTGGCAACAACGGCTTCACCGCGTGTTTTACACCAGTCAATCAGCGTATTCGCGACGTCTACCGTGCTGTCACCTTCGGCAACGGCCAGCGCGCCGCCCGCGCAGAAATCATTTTGCAAATCGACCAGTAACAGGGCGCGTTGCTTCATGAGAGCTCCTTATTCGTCCGGGGTCAGCTCGCCGCGCAGGTTTTGCATCATGGCGCTGCGAATGGACTGAATGTCCAGGTCCTGACTCAGTAAATAGTGAAGTTTAGTCAACGTCGCCTCGACGGTCATATCGAAACCGCTAATGACCCCCGCGTGCGCCAGCGCGTTTCCGGTGGCATAGCCCCCCATATTGACCTTGCCAGACATACACTGCGTCAGGTTAACCACCACAATGCCGCGATCGCTCGCCTCCTGAAGCTCTTTCAGAAACTCACCGTTCTGCGGGGCATTACCGACGCCGTATGAACGTAAAATCAGGGCTTTCACCGGCTGGCGCAGGAAGTTACGCACGACGTCAGCGGAGATCCCGGGGTAGATGGTGACCACGCCAATCGGCTGCGGGGTGATCGGGTGAACAATCAGCTCGCCTGCGGTACTCGGCGCAGGAGGGGTTCCCAGACGACGAATATGAATACCGGCCTCCAGCAGCGGCTGCAGGTTTGGCGAGGCGAAGGCGTCAAAACCGTCGGCGTGGGCTTTGGTGGTGCGGTTGCCGCGGTACAGACGATTGTTGAAGAACAGCGAGACTTCGTTGATCGGATAATTGGCCGCCACGTACAGGGAGTTGAGCAGGTTAATCTGCCCGTCCGAGCGCAGTTCCGCCAGCGGGATCTGCGAGCCGGTGACGATGACGGGCTTGCCCAGGTTCTCCAGCATGAAGGAGAGGGCCGACGCGGTAAACGCCATGGTGTCGGTACCATGCAGGATCACGAAGCCGTCGTACTGGTCGTAATGTGCCTTGATATCATCCGCTATGTGCTGCCAGTCTTCCGGCGTCATGTCGGAGGAGTCCATCAGCGGTTCATACTCGTGGATGGTAAAGTCAGGCATCTCCTGGCGGTGGAATTCAGGCATCAGTGCAAGCTGACGCTGCAGGTGACCAGAGACGGGGATATAGCCATTTTCAGAACGCTGCATACCGATGGTACCGCCGGTATAGGCGACGTAAATTGATTTCTTCTGCATGATAGTGAGTTCTTGTGCTTCAAAGAAAAATCCCCTCATCGCGGGATGAGGGGACGGGTTTTAACGGACGTTAGCGCAGGTCAGGCAAAACGCATAACGGCTTTGTGGATCGTTAAAGGCGGCCAGCTTGTCGCTCTCGGCTTTCATCGCTTTTGCAGCGGTCGCAACCGGGGCAGGCAGATAGGCCTGCACGGCTTCCGGCAGCATGGCGCTGACCGAACCGGACAGGCTGTCCATCACCATATCGAAGAACGTGGGTTCGTCCTGATAATAGTCAACGTGCCACTGTTTAAGCTTCGCCAGCTCGGCCGCTTTCTTCACGGCGTCATCGAAGTCACCCAGGCTATCAACCAGCCCGTTGTTTTTCGCATCCTGCCCGGTCCAGACGTGGCCCTGAGCAATCTGGTCGATCTGCTCTGGCGTCTTTTTACGGGAGTCCGCCACCAGGGTGATAAAGCGCTTATAGCCGTTTTCGATGCTGAGTTGCATCATCTCGGACACTTCCGGCGGCAGCGACTTGGTGACCGAAACATCTGCCAGCGGCGAAGTGGAAACGCCATCGGTATGCACGCCCAGATAATCCAGGCTGTTTTCGACGGTGTTGATAACCCCGAAGATGCCAATTGAGCCGGTCAGAGTGCTCGGGTTCGCCACGATGTAGTTCGCAGGCGTGGAGATCCAGTACCCGCCGGATGCGGCCATTCCGCCCATCGACACCACTACCGGCTTGCCGGCGGCGCGTGCGGCGGCCAGTTCAGCGCGGATCACTTCGGAAGCGCTGACGCTGCCGCCCGGGCTGTTGACGCGCAGGACAATGGCTTTCACTTTCGGATCCAGGCGAGCGTCACGGATCTGCGACGCGGTTGTATCCCCGCCGACGTTACCCGGCGTCTCCTGGCCGTCCATGATTGCACCGTTAGCAAATACCACGGCAACGCTGTCGCCGCTGTCATCCGGCTTTTTAGCCGCGTAGTCATACATGCTGATGGCGCTGTAGTTTTTGTCTTCTTTGCTCCAGCCGAACTGTTTGGTCAGCGCTTTTTCGATATCCGCGCTTGAGCCCAGAGCATCGACAAGTTTGCTGTCGAGCGCATACTTCGCCGTATCGCCATCAACTTTACGCAGGCCGTCAAGCACGCCGCGCGCGCCGGGGAAGACCTGCTCAGCGGTGATTTGACGGTTAGCCGCAATGGTGCCGAGATAGTTCTGCCACAGCTCGCCAATCCAGCGGCTGTCCGCTTCGCGGGCGGCAGGGGACATATCGTCGCGGATAAACGGCTCAACGGCAGATTTATAGGTTCCGACGCGGAAAACGTGGGTCGTCACTTTCAGCTTATCAAGCAGGGATTTGTAGTACAGGCCGTTCGTCGCGAAGCCGTGCAGATCGACGGAACCCTGTGGGGAAAGCCAGATTTTGTTGGCAAAGCTCGCCAGGTAATATTGCCCCTGGGTGTAGCTGTCGCCCACCGCAACCACGGGCTTACCGCTGTCGCGGAATTCGCGCAGCGCTTTGCCGATGTACTGCATTGAAGGCTGATCGGCACCGGCAAAATCTTTCAGATCCAGCACGATGCCCGTGATATTGCGATCGTCTTTCGCCTGGCGAATGGTATCCACAATATCAAACAGGGAGTTTTCCTGCAGGCGGTCGGACGTTGCGCCAAACAGCTGACGGCCAATCACGCCCAGGCGGTTGCTGGAAGAGGGCTTGTCAACGATGACGCCCGTAATGTTGAGCAACAGCGCCCCGCGAGTCGAATGCTGCGACTGGTTCGCGCTGCTGATATGCATCCAGACGCCGACGCAAACCAGAACCAGGAAGATGAAAAAGATATTCATCACCAGGTTGCGGACGAAATTGAGCAGCCGCCACGTCCATTTAAAGAAACCGGCAAAGATTCGCCAAAGGGTTCGCATGTATTCTCCCTAACCAGAAAATGACTGTTTCCGCCGCGATAGACGGTAATGTTGGGTTATCGTAATGACCCAACCGCGACTTGTCAGCAGGAATCGCCTGCCGCGCTGTAACAAAATCTGCTGTCGTGTTAATTTTGTGAGTAAATTTCAAGACAGGAGTTAACTAATGGACGCACTTGAACTGCTTGTTAACCGTCGTAGCGCTTCACGTCTGGCCGAACCGGCACCTGCGGGCGAGCAGCTGGAAAATATTCTGCGCGCCGGCCTGCGCGCGCCCGATCACGGCACGCTGCAGCCGTGGCACTTCTTTATCATCGACGGTGAGGGCCGCGAGCGTTTTAGCGCGCTGCTGGAAAAAGGTGCCGTTGCGGCCGGTCAGGATGAGAAAGGCGTTGAGAAAGCGCGTAACGCGCCGTTCCGTGCGCCGATGATCGTTGCCGTCGTCGCGAAATGCCAGCCCGATCATAAAGTGCCGGTCTGGGAGCAGGAGATGTCGGCAGGCTGCGCGGTAATGGCGATGCAGATGGCCGCCGTCGCGCAGGGCTTTAACGGCATCTGGCGCACCGGCCCGCTGACGGACAGCGCCGCAGTGCGCGACGGATTATCCTGCGGCGAGCACGATAAAATCGTCGGTTTCCTCTACCTTGGTACCCCGCAGCTTAAAGCCTCCAGCACCATCAGCGTGCCGGACACCACGCCTTTCGTCAGCCGTTTCTGATAACGCGCGCTAAACTGTCTGGATTCTGAGCATCTGCCGCAGAATTCAGACAGCCATACTTACCTCTTTACGGAATGAGCGCTACCATAGCGCGATTGAGATGACAGGAGACGTCCATGAGCGAGCAAACCATTCGTTTAACGCAGTACAGCCACGGAGCCGGTTGCGGTTGTAAAATTTCCCCTAAAGTGCTGGAAACCATCCTGCACAGCGAACAGGCGAAGTTTGTCGACCCGAACCTGCTTGTCGGTAACGAAACGCGTGACGATGCGGCGGTTTATGACTTAGGTAACGGCACCAGCATTATCAGCACCACCGACTTCTTTATGCCGATTGTCGACAACCCGTTCGACTTCGGGCGCATCGCGGCCACTAACGCCATCAGCGATATCTTCGCAATGGGCGGTAAGCCGATTATGGCGATTGCTATTCTGGGCTGGCCAATCAACACCATCCCGCCGGAAATCGCCCGCGACGTGATTGAAGGCGGGCGCTTCGCCTGCCAGCAGGCGGGGATTGCCCTGGCCGGTGGTCACTCTATTGATGCACCGGAGCCTATCTTCGGTCTGGCGGTGACGGGCGTGGTGCCAACCGAGCGCGTGAAGCGCAACAGCACCGCGCAGGCGGGCTGCAAGCTGTTCCTCACCAAGCCGCTGGGCATTGGCGTACTCACCACCGCTGAGAAAAAATCCCTGCTGAAACCAGAGCACGTGGGCCTGGCGACGGAGGTGATGTGTCAGATGAACCTGGCGGGCGCGGCCTTTGCCAATATCGACGGCGTGAAGGCGATGACCGACGTCACCGGTTTTGGCCTGCTGGGCCACCTGAGCGAAGTGTGTCAGGGCGCGGGCGTGCAGGCGCAGGTCTGGTATCAGGACGTGCCGAAGCTGCCGGGCGTGGAAGACTACATTGCCCAGGGCGCGGTGCCGGGCGGCACCCAGCGCAACTTTGCCAGCTACGGTCACCTGATGGGCGAGATGCCAGAAGCGTGGCGCAGCCTGCTGTGCGATCCGCAAACCTCCGGCGGCCTGCTGCTGGCGGTCACGCCGGAGTCTGAAGCCGAGGTTCAGGCGACCGCCGCCGAGTTCGGCATCACCCTGACGGCGATCGGCGAGCTGGTCACCGCCCGCGGCGGCCGTCCGATGATTGAGATCCGTTAATTCGATGCGGTTGTTTATTGCCGAAAAGCCGAGCCTGGCCCGGGCCATCGCCGACGTGCTGCCGAAGCCGCATCGCAAAGGTGACGGCTTTATCGAATGCGGTAACGGGCAGGTGGTCACCTGGTGTATCGGTCACCTGCTTGAGCAGGCGCAGCCGGACGTCTACGACAGCCGCTACGCCCGCTGGAACCTGAACGATCTGCCCATCGTGCCGGAAAAGTGGCGCCTGCAGCCGCGGCCGTCCGTGACCAAACAGCTCAACGTGATCAAGCGCTTCCTCCATGAAGCGGCTGAAGTCATCCACGCGGGTGACCCGGACAGGGAAGGGCAGCTGCTGGTGGATGAAGTGCTGGACTATCTTGAGCTGGCCCCGGAAAAGCGCCAGCAGGTGCAGCGCTGCCTGATCAACGACCTCAACCCGCAGGCGGTCGAGCGGGCGATTTCGCGCCTGCGTTCCAACAGCGAGTTTATTCCGCTGTGCGTTTCCGCGCTGGCGCGCGCGCGCGCGGACTGGCTGTACGGCATCAACATGACCCGCGCCTACACCATTCTCGGGCGCAACGCGGGCTACCAGGGCGTGCTCTCCGTGGGCCGCGTCCAGACGCCGGTGCTCGGGCTGGTGGTGCGTCGCGATGAAGAGATTGAGAACTTCGTCGCCAAAGATTTCTTTGAAGTGAAGGCGCATATCGTCACGCCAAAAGACGAGCGCTTCACCGCCGTCTGGCGGCCGAGCGACGCCTGCGAATCGTATCAGGATGAAGAGGGGCGGCTGCTCCACCGTCCGCTGGCCGAGCACGTGGTTAACCGCATTACCGGCCAGCCCGCTATCGTCACCAGCTATAACGATAAACGGGAATCAGAACCCGCGCCGCTGCCATTCTCGCTTTCGGCGCTGCAGATTGAGGCGGCCAAAAAGTTTGGGCTGAGCGCGCAGAACGTGCTGGATATTTGCCAGAAGCTCTACGAAACCCACAAGCTGATTACCTACCCGCGTTCGGACAGCCGCTACCTGCCGGAAGAGCATTTTGCCGGACGCCACTCGGTGATGAACGCCATCGGCGTGCACGCGCCGGATCTGCTTCCGCAGCCCGCCGTGAACCCGGATACCCGTAACCGCTGCTGGGACGATAAAAAAGTCGATGCCCACCATGCGATTATCCCGACGGCGCGCGCCGGCAACGTCAACCTGACCGACAACGAAGCGAAGGTGTACAACCTGGTTGCCCGGCAGTACCTGATGCAGTTCTGCCCGGACGCGGTGTTCCGCAAGTGCGTCATTGAGCTTGAGATTGCCAAAGGTAAGTTTGTCGCCAAAGCGCGTTTTCTTGCCGAAGCGGGCTGGCGCACGCTGCTGGGCAACAAAGAGCGCGACGAGGAGAACGACGGCACGCCGCTGCCGGTGGTCGCCAAAGATGACGAACTGCTGTGCGAGAAGGGCGAAGTGGTTGAACGTCAGACCCAGCCCCCGCGTCACTTTACCGACGCAACGCTGCTGTCGGCAATGACCGGGATCGCCCGGTTTGTTCAGGATAAAGATCTGAAGAAGATCCTGCGCGCCACCGACGGTCTGGGAACGGAGGCAACCCGCGCGGGGATCATCGAACTGCTCTTTAAGCGTGGCTTCCTGGAGAAAAAGGGACGCTACATCCATTCAACGGAACCGGGCCGGGCGCTGATCCACTCTTTGCCGGAGCTGGCCGCCAGGCCGGACATGACGGCGCACTGGGAGTCGATACTGACGCAAATCAGCGAAAAGCAGTGCCGCTACCAGGACTTTATGCAGCCGCTGGTAGGCACGCTTTATCAGCTGATCGATCAGGCGCGCAGTACGCCGGTGAAGACGTTCAGAGGAATGGTGGCACCGGGCGGTGGCACGAAGAAACCGTTTAAAAAGAAAAAGAGCGCGGCAGCCTCTTAAACAGTTGGCCGGGTAAGGCGAAGCCGCCACCTGGCGAAAAGCAGCTCTGCGGCCTGAAAAAAGCCCGGTGGCGCTAACGCTTACCGGGCCTGCAGGGGCGAGAATGCAGCGAAAACTTAAATCACGCCCTGCCCAATCATCGCATCCGCTACCTTCACGAACCCGGCGATATTTGCGCCGCGCACGTAGTTGGTCTGTGACGCTTCACCCCCGTACTCCACGCAGGCATGGTGAATATCCAGCATGATGTGGTGCAGACGCGCATCCACTTTCTCCGCCTTCCAGCCCATACGCGCGGCGTTTTGCGCCATCTCCAGGCCTGAGGTTGCTACGCCGCCGGCGTTTGCCGCTTTGCCCGGCGCGAACAGCACGCCCGCCTCCAGGAAGAGATCGGTTGCTTCAATGGTGGTTGGCATGTTTGCCCCTTCCGCTACCGCCTTCACGCCGTTGGCAATAAGCGTGCGGGCCGCCTCCACGTCCAGCTCGTTCTGGGTCGCGCACGGCAGGGCGATATCCACCAGCACCGCCCACGGCTGCTTGCCTTCCAGATAGGTTAAGCCAAATTCGCGGGCGTAATCCGCCACGCGGCCGTCGCGGCTGGCCTTGATTTCGCACAGGCGCGCCAGTTTCTCTGCCGTAAAGCCGGCTTCATCCACCACGGTGCCGCTGGAGTCCGACGCGGTGACCACGCGCGCGCCAAACTGCATCGCTTTTTCGATGGCGTACTGCGCCACGTTACCGGAGCCGGAGACCGCCACGCGCATTCCCTCGAAGCCCAGACCATGGCGCTTGAGCATCGCCTCGGTAAAGTAGACCAGACCGTAACCCGTCGCCTCCGGGCGTATGAGGCTGCCGCCGAACGACAGGCCTTTGCCGGTAAAGACGCAGGCGCTGTTGTTAGAGAGCTTTTTCATCATTCCGGCCATAAAGCCCACTTCACGCCCGCCCACGCCGATATCACCGGCAGGAACGTCGGTGTCCGGACCGAGGTGGCGATAAAGTTCGGTAACCAGCGCCTGGCAGAAGCGCATCACTTCACCTTCGCTTTTGCCTTTCGGGTCGAAATCGCTGCCGCCTTTACCGCCGCCCATTGGCAGGGTGGTGAGGGCGTTTTTGAACGTCTGCTCGAAGCCGAGGAATTTCAGAATTGAAAGGTTCACGGACGGGTGGAAACGCATGCCGCCCTTAAACGGTCCGATGGCCGAGTTAAACTGCACGCGCCACGCGCGGTTGACCTGGACCTGGTTGCGATCGTCTACCCAGGCCACGCGGAACTGGATCACACGCTCTGGCTCGACCAGGCGCTCAAGCAGCGACATCTGACGGTAACGCGGGTTTTGTTCCAGGAAGGGCCACAGGGTGGTCATCACTTCACGTACGGCCTGGGCAAACTCGCTTTGGTGCGGGTCGCGCTGCTGAACATGGGCAAGGAAGCTTTCCAGAGAGCGTGTCTGATCCATAGATATAAGAACCTCTTATAATAATGTCGGGATATTGTGTATGCGATTTATGCTGTTTTTTTGACTATACCACCCGCACCGCTTTGTGAGGCAAGCAGAAATTTATGCCGAAAGGGAAATTAATGAGCGGGCGTTCGTCATAACTAAAAGCGATGATGAAACAAATTAAAGGTTCCGCTCCGGTTTACCGTTATATTCAGTATCAGGACACAACTGGAAGACACGTTTATGAACCGAATTGTGATGACCGCGCTATGTTTGATGTTTACCGCGGGCGCCCAGGCCGATCGCCTTCGCCCCGACGTGGAGGTGAATGTGCCGCCGGAGGTCTTTAGCTCCAGCGGCCAGCGCGCGCAGCCGTGTAATCAGTGCTGCATCTATCAGGATCAGAACTACTCGGAAGGGGCGGTGGTAAAAGCGGACGGCGTGTTATTACAGTGCCAGCGCGATGAACGCACCATCAGCACCAACCCGCTGGTCTGGCGTCGCGTAAAAGAATAAAGGCTTTTAGCAGCGGAATATCAGCAGGGGCTAAATTATACCCAAAGGCCTCTTCGGGCGTACACCACACCAGGGCGCTGTGGTAGTGCGCCGTTAACTCCCCGTTAAAGTGGGAAACATGCCAGGCGTGCAGGTTGATTAACCGCTGCGATACCTCACGCTGGTGGCTTGCGACGTATTGCGCAGGTTCCGCATCAATACCCAGCTCTTCGCGCAGCTCGCGTATTAGCGCTTCGGGCTGCGTTTCCCCGGCTTCGACCTTCCCGCCTGCAAACTCCCCACATGCCGGGCTGATCGGCATGGGCAGGGCGCTGGGCCAGTAAAATTTTGTCGTCTTTTTCGATGATGGCGGCAACGACATCGAGTGTTTTCAGCATGGTCGTCAATAATTGATAGCGAAAAACGACATATTATCGTGCCCTTTCAAAGAGTCCAGCCATCAGGAGAATCAGGTGAAAGAGACATACGCCTGGGTAACGCCCCTCGAATCCGTGCCCGCCAGCCTAAAACCGATTGCCGCCATGCAGCAAAAACGCTTCGGTGCGGTGCTCAACCCGACGCGCTGGTGGGGGCGTATGCCGCGTCTGTTCTGGCTGGTGGCGCTGTTCGTGGGTTTTCTGGAGCGAAGAAAAGCACGTCTTTCCCCCGTGCTGCGCTCGCTGCTGATGACGCGAGTCTCGCAGCTCTGCCACTGCGCATTCTGCGTTGATGCCAACAGCCTGCGCCTTGCCGAACGCTCGGGCGCGCTGGATAAGGTGCAGGCCGTCAGCGCGTGGCGCCATTGCACGTTGTTCAGCGAGGAGGAGCGTGCCGCGCTGGCCTATGCAGAGGCGGTTACCGCTACGCCGCCGCAGGTAGACGAGGCCATCAAAAGGGAGATGAAGCGACACTTTACGGATGACGCGATTACCGAAATGACGGCGCTAATTGCGTTCCAGAACCTCTCCGCGCGCTTTAACGCCGCGCTCGACATTCCGGCTCAGGGGCTGTGCGCCACGTTTAAGGATAAACCGCATGCTTGACCGTCACCTGCATCCGCGCCTCAAGCCCGCGCTTCACCGGCTGGCCACGATGCTGGATAAGCCGGGCATTTCGCCTGATGGACTCACGCTTGCGGGGTTTGCCATCGGGGTGCTGGCGCTGCCGTTTCTGGCGCTGGGCTGGTATCCGGCAGCGCTGGCGGCGATTGTATTGAACCGGCTGCTCGATGGCCTGGACGGCGCGCTCGCACGGCGCCGAGGTCTGACCGACGCGGGGGGCTTTCTCGATATCGCGCTCGATTTTCTGTTTTACGCGCTGGTGCCGTTTGGCTTTGCGCTGGCAGCACCTGCAGAGAATGCGCTGGCCGCGGCCTGGCTGCTGTTTGCGTTTATCGGCACCGGCAGCAGTTTTCTGGCCTTTGCGGCGCTGGCGGCGAAGCATGATATTAATAACCCCGGCTATGCGCACAAGTCCTTTTACTACATCGGCGGGCTAACGGAGGGAACGGAGACCATCGCGCTGTTTGTGCTGTGCTGCCTGTTTCCGGCGCACTTCGCGCTCCTTGCGTGGGTGTTTGGCGCGTTGTGCTGGTTGACCACCACAACGCGCATCTGGAGCGGTTACGTGATGCTGAAGTCGCTCAGCGCTTAACGCGACGATTCTGGCCCGCGCGCGCCGGTTGAAACGGGATTTTGCGGATGGCTGCTCCACTCATACCAGCCGCCGTCATAGACCGCGACGTTCTGCCAGCCCATCGCGCGGGCGTACATGAAGGTTTCAGACGCGCGCCAGCCGGTGCCGCAGTAAAACGCGACGTGCTGCTCCGGCAGGATGTTCCACGTTTTCCACATGGCGGCAATATCCGCGGCGCTGCGCATGGTGCCGTCCGGGTTGTGGAAATCTTCCATGTGGGTCGCGTCGCTGCCCGCGTGACCCCAGCGCGCCCCGGCGATTTCGCCTTTTGGCTTGATGTAGCTGTAGCCGCTGGTTTCACCGATAAACTCCGGCCACGAGCGGATGCTGACCAGCGAGGCATCCTGACGGTGCAGCATGCCGCGAGCCTGCTCCATATCCACCATCAGCTGCGGCTGTCCGGGGATCGGGGCGCCGAAGTCCGGCGCCGGCTTTACCTTCTCTGGCGTACCGCGTTCGACCGGCAGGTTCGCGTCGGACCATGCCTTCCAGCCGCCATCAAGAATACGGACATCCTTCACGCCCGCGTAGAGCATAATCTGCGCCACGCGCGCGGCGGCATACACGTCGCGACCGTACAGAATGACGGTGGTATCGTGGCGGATCCCGTGCTTCGCCAGAAGCGCTTTCAGCTTGTCGTCAGAAACCTTGTTCCACAGCGGTTCGCTCTCGACCTCGTTGGTGTCGATGTAGCCTGCGCCCGGAATATGGCTGAGCAGGTAAAACTTCGGCGCGCCCCAGGCGGCTTCAATCACCTTCCAGCTGCCCGCCGGGGCCGCCGTTACCTGCTTGCCCTGCTGCAGCTGGTGGATCCACTGGGGATAAACAAGCTGTTCGAAATGCGGCAAACGCTGCAGACGGTCGGGTACCTGCAGGGCGTCGCTGAGACGTGAAACGCGGGCGTAGCCCGCTTTTTCCAGACGCGCTTTGACCGCCTGATTTTCAGCATCGCTGCCGTAGAGGGCGATCGCCGTATCCGTCGTGAGCTGATGCTGTTTTGCCCAGGTGCCGATCTGTTCATCGCTCATCGCGCTAAGCCAGGTAGCGGAGAGGTTGAGGGCGGCAGGTTCGTGGCCGGAAGACGCGCTGAGCGTTTGCGGCCAGCCGTTGTAAAACGCGCTGACGCGGGTATCAATCACCGCGCCGTGCTGTGCCTGGAGCTGAGCCAGCGTGAGCGTGTGGGGCATATCAGCAGACAGAGAGGGACATGAGGCGAGGCCGCAGAGCAGGGCCAGCGCGGTCAGTTGAGAAACACGTTTCATCGGAAAACCTGACGTTAAGAAATGAGGGGGGCATTGTCGGATCTCCTGAAACAGAAAACATTGCGTTAGCACATTATTGCCAGCGAGAAATTTCAATCACCTTTCCACCGGGCGGAACGTCCTCTTCGTCATGCGTAACCAGCACCGCCGGAATATTGCGCGCGCGGATCGCCTCAAATACCCATGCCCGAAAGGCGACGCGAAGAGTTTTATCCAGGCGGCTGAAGGGTTCATCGAGCAGTAACGCCTGCGGCTCCGCCAGCAGGGCGCGAAGCAGGCTGACCCTGGCGCGTTCCCCCCCGGACAGCGTCGCGGGATCGCTGGAAAAGTGGTTTCCCAGCCCGGCGGAGCCGAGCGCCTTTTCTACCGTATCGTATCGCGCCTGCCCTTTGAGGTGCGCAGGCAAGGCCAGCATCAGGTTTTGTCCGACGCTGAACGCGTCAAACAGGAGGGCATCCTGAAAGAGAATGCCTATCCCGCGTTTTTCCACCGGGAGCGTATCGCAGCGGCGTTCGTTCAGCCAGAGCTCGCCGCGGGCCGTAAAGTCAGAGGACAGCGCCCCCACCATCCAGGAAAAGAGCGTCGATTTACCGCTGCCGGAGGGGCCCATCAGCGTGACAATTTCGCCGCTATTCACGCTGAAGCTGACGTCGTGGAAAAGTGGCGAAAGGGTGAGGTTTTTCACGTTAAGCATTAACGCAATCCTTGTCGGTAGCGGCCTGCGAGCCGGGAGAGCAGCGCGGCGATGCCAAACACCGAGCCCGTTAATAACAGCAGACCCAGCGCCCGGCCGGCCAGTATCGGGATGCTGCCGCCGCTGCTGAGGGCGACGGCCTCCGTGGTGAGAGTGGCAAAACGTCCCGCTCCCAGCCAGAGGGTGGGCATATATTGCGCCATGCTCACGGAAAACCCGGTGGCGAAGGCCAGAAGTGCAGGGCGAATCAGCAGCGGGCATTTCACCCGACAGAAGATTTTAGCGCGTCCCCAGCCCAGCGTTCTGGCGGTCAGGGGCAGCCGAGGGTCGAGCCTGCGCCAGGCGGGCTGGAGCACCAGCAGCATCCAGGGTAATACCCACAGCAGATGGCTCCAGAGCACGGCGGCGTACTGCCCGTCGATACCCAACCGGAGTGCCAAAAAATATTGTCCCGAAACGAGCGGCAGCGCGGGGAGGGCAAGCGGCAGCCAGACCCACGGTGCGCCGCGCTGCGGCCCCCATTCCAGCCAGAGAAAGATTATCCCGAGGGCAGCCAGGCTGGAGAGCAGACCGAATGAAAGGCTATCACCGACAGGACCGAAATCGTCGTGTCGCGCCAGCGTCAGCAGCACGAGGGCGCAAAGCACGCCGCACGCCGGAAGCAGGCCGCACAGGGAGCGCGCGGGAAGGGCGGTATCAGCGTGCCGACGAACCCCCGACAGGATGGGCTGCGTGCGCCGCCACGCTGACCAGGCGCCGTAGCCCAGCGCGGAAAGCGCGGCCAGAAGCAGAAGCAAGATCAGGCACAGCAGCATCCCCTTCGTCTGCTGCTCCGCATCTCCCTGGCTCAGCCACTGCCAGGCCAGCACCGCCAGCGTGGGTGGGTTGCCCGGCCCAAGCACGATTGCCACATCCACAACCGACAGCGACCAGGCCAGCACGGCGAGCATCACCGCCCCCAGCGCAGGGGCAATTGCCGGGAGGATGAGCCAGCTCAGGGCCTGAAGGCGCCCGTAGCCGAACGTCCGTAACACCACGTTTTGCTGCGCGAGGCGCTGCTCGGGCAGTACGGCATAGATTGCCCACAGCACAAAGGCGCTCTCTTTGACGGCCAGCGTCATCCCAAGCCCCACGCCGTAACGGTCAATCTGCGGCGAGCAGACCGTGCAGACCTGATAAAGCAGGCCGCCTTCGGCAAACATCAGCAGAGCGCTGGTGGCAAACGCCACGTGAGGAATTGCCAGCAGCCATGGCAGACGGGTGCTCAGCCGCCGCCAGCGCTCGCCGGGCCAGAGAAGCGTCACCAGGCTCAGGGCGATAAGCAGGGAGCCCAGCGTCGCAATCAGCGCAGAGATCAGCGTGGCGGCCAGCGCCTGGGGCAGCTGCGTGTCGCTCAGCAACAGCTGCCAGCCGGACGCCGAAAAGGCGGGCGCGATCAGCATCACGCCGGCGGGGATCGTCGGAAGATAGATGGCCGCCATCGCGAGCCAGACGATCGCGCTTATCGGGTTCCGTAGCGGCGAAGCCATTCCTGCTCCAGCGCGTTAACCCAGGCCGCATGCGGCTCAGGAAGCACCTCCGGTAACCCCTCAGGCGTCAGGGCGGTGAGGCGCTTCGCCTCCTCTGCGGGCAGCGTTCTGGCGTCAAGCACGCTCGGATCGCCCCAGATGGCGGGGTCGGCCTTGCGAAGCTGTGCCTGCGGTGAAAGCAGGAAGTTTGCGACCACTTTTGCCCCGGCGCTTGCGCCGGCATTTGCCGGAATGGCGACGAAATGAACGTTACCCAACATGCCGTCGTGAAAACCGAAGCTGTAGCTGTCGGCAGGGAGTTCGCCGCTCGCCGCTTTCTGCTGCGCGTGGGAGGGGTTGAACGTCAGCGACAGGTTCAGGCTGCCGCTGGCCAGCAGGGCGTCCATTCGCGCAGGCGACGGAGGGAAATCGTTACCCTCCCGCCACAGGAGCGGGTGCAGCGCGTCGAGGTAGGCCCACAGCGGGGCCGTTACCTGTGCAAAAGTCTTGTCCGGCGCTTTTTTGAGTGCATCAGGCCGCGCGGTCAGCGACAGAAGCAGCTGTTCCAGAAACGCGGTGCCGGTGAAATCTGGCGGACGCGGATAGCTCACCTTACCCGGATGCTGCCGGGCGTAAGCCAGTAACGCCTGCGGGTCGCCGGGCGGCGTCGGTGTGGTGGCTTTACGGGCAATAAAGGTCAGCTGCGCCCCGCCCCACGGGGACTCTGCGCCTTCGGTCGGGATAGCGAAATCTTCCGCGACCGGCTTGTGGGTATCAACGTATCGCCAGTTCGGCAGGGCCTGTGCCCATCCGCTTTGCAGCAGATTTGCTTCTTTCAGGGTGCGGAAATTTTCACCGTTAACCCACAGCAGATCGACCGAGCCGTGGGCCTTACGTCCCGCAGCCTGTTCCGTCTGGATCCGTTTTACCGCATCGGCGGCATCGGCCAGGTGCACAATCTTAAGGCTGATGGCGTAGTGGGTTTTCATCTCACCGCTCACCCAGTCGAGGTAGCGGTTAACGGCCGGATCGCCGCCCCAGGCGTTAAACCAGACGGTCTGACCTCTGGCGTCCTGTTGAATAGCCTGCCAGCCGTCCGCGGCTGCGGCAGGCATTGCCAGCAGCAGGCCAGTCAGAAACGCGCAAAAACGCACACGGCGCATAATGCCTCACTTTTTAGTCGACGGGGTGTAACGGGAAAATAGCCAGCGCGTGACCAGCGGTAATAACCCTAATAGTGTAAAGGCGAAAAGCAGCGGGAGCGACAGAATATCGTGCAGCGAGGCCACTTTAGACAGTTCGCGCCCGGCATTCAGGAAGACGACGGTTGCAGGCAGCATGGCAAGCTGGCTCACCCACCAGTAACGGCGCACGCTGATGTCCGTCAGCCCCATCAGTAAATTGACGACGAAGAACGGGAACAGCGGCATCAGGCGCAGGGCAAAGAGATACTGCGCGCCATCGCGCGCCATGCCGGCGTTCACGATTTTCATCTGCCGGGCAAAACGCCGCTGCACACCGTCGCGAAGCACATACCGGCTGGCGAGCATGGCAAGCGTAGCGCCGAGCGTGGAGGCGAACGATACCAGCAGCACCCCTTGCCAGAGGCTAAAGATGGCGCCACCCAGCAGGGTCAGGATCGCCGCGCCGGGGATCGACAGGGCGGATACCGCCGCATAGACGGCAAAATAGAAAACCGCGCTTCGCAGCGGATTTTGCTCAACAAAAACCAGCAGCGCCTGCCGGTGGGTTTTGATGGCATCGAGAGAAAGCATGCCCGGCGGGATAAAAATAAACGCCAGCGCAAATGCGCCCAGAAGGGCGCACAGGAAAAACAGTTTTTGAATATTCACACGGGGTTACAGCTTGAATTTCGCCCACACCGGCGCGTGGTCAGACGGTTTTTCCATGCCGCGGATATCGTAATCAATGCCGGTTTCGACGCAGCGCTCGGCCAGCGGGGCGCTGGCCAGCAGCAGGTCGATGCGCAGGCCGCGGTTGTCATCGAATCCTTTTGAGCGATAGTCAAACCATGAGAAACGATCCTGCGTCTCCGGGTTAGCGGTACGGAAGGTATCCACCAGGCCCCAGTCCAGCAGACGCTGCATCCACTCGCGCTCTTCCGGCAGGAAAGAACATTTCCCGGTGCGCAGCCAGCGTTTGCGGCTGTCTTCACCAATGCCGATATCCAGGTCGGTCGGGCTGATGTTGACATCGCCCATAATCAGCACCGGGTTCTCTTTTTTCAGCTCGGTGGTCAGGTAGTTCTGCAGATCCTGATAAAACTTCGCTTTAGCCGGGAATTTGGTCGGATGGTCGCGGCTTTCGCCCTGCGGGAAATAGCCGTTAATCACGGTGATGTTGCCCAGAGGGGAAGGAAGCTCTGCCATGATGATGCGGCGCTGGGCTTCTTCGTCATCCCCCGGGAAGCCGCGGCGTACGGAAATCGGCGTCTCTTTGGTCAGCAGCGCCACGCCGTAGTGGCCTTTTTGCCCGTGGTAAAAGACGTTGTAGCCGAGCTTCGCCACCTCTTCCAGCGGGAACATGTCGTCATGAACCTTTGTCTCCTGCAGGCCGATGACATCCGGCTGATGTTGTTCAACGATAGCTTCAAGCTGGTGAGGGCGGGCGCGCAGGCCGTTGATATTAAAAGAGACAAATTTCATAGTCGCTGCCAGTTCCAGGTAAATAGTGCATGGATGTTAGCAGAAATTGCGTCGGCTGTTATCGGCTTCGCCCAATTACTGCGACAGATAATGTTAACGGTGCAATATTTGCACCATTCTGACGCGTTTCGCCCTCAAACAGGGCGTAAACGGACAATAAATTTCGCCAGCGATCACAATTCCAGAATTATATTTGGCCTGTGCATACTCTTTCTGATTTTCATGCGGCAAAGCGCCGCTTACCGTAAAAATATTCACTTTTTATGCATTAACAGTGAATAACTCCATATCGTAACCTGTTGATATTCTGTTGCCCAACCCCGTTTATGCATTTATATCGCTGGCTGGCACGAACTCTGCAATCTACATTCACAGTGCAAACACTCAATTATTTAACATTTAAACAACCTTTTATTTACCGGATGAGGTCGCTATGTCTCTGTCAATTACGCGTGAAAATTTCGATGAATGGATGATGCCGGTTTACGCTCCGGCGGCTTTTATTCCGGTTCGTGGGGAAGGCTCGCGCCTGTGGGATCAGCAGGGCAAAGAGTATATCGACTTTGCGGGCGGAATTGCGGTCAACGCGCTGGGGCATGCGCACCCGGCGCTGCGTCAGGCGCTGAACGACCAGGCGGCGAAGTTCTGGCATACCGGCAACGGGTATACTAACGAACCGGCGCTGCGTCTGGCGAAAAAACTGATCGACGCCACCTTTGCGGAAAAAGTCTTTTTCTGTAACTCCGGGGCAGAAGCCAACGAAGCCGCGCTGAAGCTGGCGCGTAAATATGCGCACGACAAATTTGGCGCGCACAAGAGCGGTATCGTGGCGTTTAAAAACGCCTTCCACGGCCGCACGCTGTTTACCGTGAGCGCAGGCGGCCAGCCGTCCTACTCGCAGGATTTTGCGCCGCTGCCGCCGGACATCCGCCACGCCGTGTATAACGACCTGCAGTCTGCCCACGAGCTGATTAACGACGCAACCTGTGCGGTGATCGTTGAGCCGATGCAGGGCGAGGGCGGCGTGATGCCAGCGCAAAAAGCCTTCCTGCAGGGGCTGCGCGAGCTGTGCGATCGCCACAACGCGGTGCTGATTTTTGACGAAGTGCAGACGGGCGTTGGCCGCACCGGCGAGCTGTACGCCTATATGCACTATGGCGTCACGCCGGACGTGCTTTCTACCGCCAAAGCGCTGGGCGGCGGCTTCCCGGTGGGCGCTATCCTGACCACCGATAAATTTGCCAGCGTGATGACGGTGGGTACCCATGGAACGACCTACGGCGGTAACCCGCTGGCGTCAGCCGTGGCCGGACAGGTGCTGGACATCATCAATACGCCTGAGGTGCTGAACGGCGTGAAGCAGCGTCACGACTGGTTTGTGGAACGCCTTAACGCCATCAACAGCAAGACCGGGCTGTTTAAAGAGATCCGCGGCCTGGGGCTGTTAATTGGCTGCGAGCTCACGCCTGAGTTTGCCGGAAAAGCTAAACTTATCTCACAGGAAGCGGCAAAGCTGGGCGTGATGGTGCTGATTGCGGGTGCCAACGTGGTGCGCTTTGCCCCTGCGCTGGTTGTCAGCGAAGAAGAGGTAAGAACCGGCTTAGATCGTTTTGCCAGGGCCTGTGAACAGGTGAAGTCCGGGGTGTCATCATGATGGTTATCCGTCCCGTTGAGCGCGGCGATCTTGCCGGGCTCATGCAGCTTGCCGGTAAGACGGGAGGCGGGCTGACCTCGCTTCCTGCCGATGAAACTACGCTTTCGGCGCGCATTGAGCGCGCCCTGCAAACCTGGCAGGGGACGTTGCCAAAAAGCGAACAGGGCTATGTGTTCGTGCTGGAAGAGACTGACACCGGAACCGTTGCCGGGATTTGCGCCATCGAAGTGGCCGTGGGGCTGAACGACCCCTGGTACAACTACCGCGTCGGCACCATGGTTCACGCCTCGAAAGAGCTGAACGTCTATAACGCGCTGCCGACCCTCTTTCTCTGTAACGATCATACCGGCGCCAGCGAGCTCTGTACGCTATTTCTGGATCCGGAATGGCGCAGGGAGGGCAACGGCTACCTGCTCTCGAAATCGCGCTTTATGTTTATGGCCGCCTTCCGCGATCGCTTTAATGAAAAAGTGGTCGCCGAGATGCGCGGCGTTATTGATGAGACGGGCTACTCCCCGTTCTGGGAAAGCCTCGGCGAGCGGTTCTTCTCCATGGAGTTCAGCCGGGCGGATTATCTCTGCGGCACCGGGCAAAAAGCGTTTATCGCCGAGCTGATGCCGAAACATCCTATCTATACCCATTTCCTCACTCCGCAGGCGCAGGCGGTGATCGGTGAGGTGCATCCGCAAACGGCACCCGCGCGCGCGGTGCTCGAAAAAGAAGGGTTCCGCTACCGTAACTACGTCGACATCTTCGACGGCGGCCCAACGCTCGAATGCGATATCGACCGCGTGCGCGCCATCCGTAAAAGCCGGCTGGTGGAGGTTTCTGAGGGCCAGCCTGCGCCGGGCGAGTGGCCAGCGTGCCTGGTCTCAAACGAACATTATGAAAATTTCCGCGCCATGCTGGTGCGAACTAACCCAACGTGCGAGCGCCTGGTACTGACAGCCGCGCAGCTGGATGCCCTGAAATGTCACGCCGGCGACACGGTTCGCATGGTGCGACTCTGCCCTGAGGAGAAAACGGCATGACTTTATGGATTAACGGTGACTGGGTGACGGGTGAAGGTGAATTACGCGTTAAAACCAACCCGGTGAACAACGAGGTGCTCTGGAAGGGGAATGACGCCAGCGCGGCACAGGTAGAACACGCCGGTCAGGCCGCACGCCGTGCGTTTCCTGCGTGGGCAAAACAGCCTTTCTCCGTGCGTCAGGCAGTCGTCGAAAAGTTTGCCGGGCTGCTGGAGGCGAATAAAGCCGAACTGACGCGCATTATTGCCTCCGAAACCAGTAAACCGCGGTGGGAAGCGACAACCGAAGTGACGGCGATGATCAACAAAATCGCCATTTCGGTAAAGGCCTACCACGCGCGCACCGGCGAGCAGCTTACCGAGATGCCTGACGGCGCGGCCACGCTGCGCCACCGTCCACACGGCGTGCTGGCGGTATTTGGTCCGTACAACTTCCCGGGGCATCTGCCAAATGGCCACATCGTGCCCGCGCTGCTGGCGGGCAATACCGTGATTTTCAAACCGAGCGAGCTCACGCCTTTAACCGGCGAGGCGGTGGTCAAACTCTGGGAACAGGCCGGTCTGCCGCCGGGCGTGCTGAACCTGGTGCAGGGCGGACGGGAAGCCGGTCAGGCGCTGAGCGCGCTGAGCGACATCGACGGCCTGCTGTTTACCGGCAGCGCCGGGACGGGCTATCAGCTGCACCGCCAGCTGGCGGGGCAGCCGGAGAAAATTCTGGCCCTCGAAATGGGCGGTAACAATCCGCTGATCGTGGAAGATCCTGATGATATCGACGCTGCGGTGCACCTGACCATTCAGTCCGCGTTTATTACCGCCGGGCAGCGCTGTACCTGCGCCCGCCGCCTGCTGGTGAAGCGCGGCGCGCAGGGGGATGCCTTCCTGAAGCGTCTGGTAGAGGTAAGCGCGCGCCTGGTACCGGCAAAATGGGATGCCGATCCGCAGCCGTTTATCGGCGGGCTGATTTCCGAGCAGGCGGCGCTGAACGTGCTGAAGGCCTGGCAGGAGCACGTTGCGCGCGGGGCGAAAACGCTGCTTGAGCCGAAGCAGGTGCAGGCGGGGACCTCGCTGTTGACGCCGGGCATTATTGAAATGAGTGCGGCAGGCAGCGTGCCGGATGAAGAGGTCTTTGGCCCGCTGCTGTGCGTCTGGCGCTATGACGATTTCGATAGCGCCATTGCGATGGCGAATAACACCCGCTACGGCCTGTCGAGCGGGCTGATTTCACCGCAGCGCGAGAAGTTTGATCGGCTGCTGCTCGAGGCGCGCGCCGGGATTGTGAACTGGAATAAACCGCTGACCGGCGCCGCGAGCACCGCGCCGTTCGGCGGCGTGGGCGCGTCGGGCAACCATCGCGCCAGCGCGTGGTATGCCGCCGATTACTGCGCGTGGCCGATGGCGAGCCTGGAAACCCCGGCGCTGACGCTGCCGGAGACGCTGAACCCGGGGCTGGATTTTACAAAGGGAGACGCCCATGAAAGCGCGTGAGGTAAACTTTGACGGGCTGGTGGGGCTGACGCACCACTATGCCGGGCTGTCGTTCGGCAATGAAGCCTCCACGAAGCACCGCTTTCAGGTCTCAAACCCGAAGCTGGCGGCAAAGCAGGGGCTGCTGAAAATGAAGGCGCTGGCGGATGCCGGTTTCCCGCAGGCGGTGATCCCGCCGCAGGAACGCCCTAACGTGGCCGTTCTGCGTCAGCTCGGTTTCAGCGGTACGGATGAGCAGGTGGTTGAAAAAGCGGGGACGCAGACGCCGCATCTGCTCTCCGCGGCAAGCTCTGCCTCCTCTATGTGGGTGGCAAACGCAGCGACCGTCGCGCCGTCAGCCGACACCCTGGACGGCAAAGTCCATTTCACGGTCGCCAACCTGAATAACAAATTCCACCGTGCGACCGAAGCAGAAACCACCGAGCGCGTGCTGCGCGCCATTTTTAAACATGATGCCCATTTCGACGTACATCAGGCGCTGCCGCAGGTGGCGATGTTTGGCGACGAAGGCGCGGCTAACCATAACCGGTTGGGCGGTGATTATGGCGATCCCGCCGTGCAGCTGTTTATCTACGGGCGGGAAGAGGGCGGGCACAGCGCGCCAACGCGCTACCCTGCACGCCAGACGCTGGCCGCAAGTCAGGCCGTGGCGCGCCTGAATCAGGTTAATCCGTCGCAGGTGATTTTCGCTCAGCAAAACCCGCATGTTATCGACCAGGGCGTGTTTCACAACGACGTCATTGCCGTTTCTAACCGCCAGGTGCTCTTCTGCCACGAGCAGGCGTTCGCGCAGCAGGAACGATTGCTCGCCACGCTGCGGGAGCGGGTCCCCGGATTTACGCCGATTCAGGTACCGACGCAGGCCGTCAGCGTGCAGGACGCGGTGGAAACCTACCTGTTCAACAGCCAGCTGCTGAGCCGCGACGACGGCAGCATGATGCTGGTACTGCCCCAGGAGTCCCGCAATCACGACGGCGTATGGCGCTATCTGAGCGAGCTGGTTGCCGCTGATAACCCCATCGACGAGCTGCGCGTCTTTGACCTGCGTGAAAGCATGGCAAACGGCGGCGGGCCTGCGTGTTTACGCCTGCGCGTGGTATTAACGCAGCAGGAACAGCAGGCGGTGAACCCCGCGGTCATGATGAACGACACGCTGTTTGCCACGCTGAATGACTGGGTGGATCGCTACTATCGCGACAGATTAACGCAGGCCGATCTGGTTGACCCGCAGCTGTTGCGCGAAGGTCGCGAGGCGCTGGATGCGTTGAGTCAGATCCTGCAGCTGGGGTCGGTTTATCCGTTCCAGCATTAAAGGAGGGAACATGGAGAATTTACTGGCGCTGACGCTGGCGGACGAAATGCCTGAACTGCGTGAGGGAGACGGCCCCTCGTTTCACTGGCGATGGCTGGGGCGCGGCGTGCTGGAGCTGACGCCGTTTGCGCCGGGCGATATGTCGCTGCTGCTCTCCACCGGCCTTCACGGCAACGAAACGGCGCCGGTTGAAATCGTCGACCTGCTGCTGCGCGCCCTGTTTCGCGCCGAAATCACCCTCGAGTGCCGCCTGCTGGTGGTGTTAGGCAACCCGCCTGCGCTGGCGCAAAATAAACGCTATCTGGTGAGTGACATTAACCGGATGTTCGGTGGGCGATGGGCGCAGTTCCCGCCGAGCGACGAAACGGTGCGGGCGCAGCGGCTGGAAAGCGTGGTGAATACGTTTTTTGCTGCTGCCGGATCGCGCCGCTGGCATCTCGATCTTCATACGGCGATCCGCGCGTCATACCACGTGCGTTTTGGCGTTTTACCGCAGCGCAGCCAGCCGTGGGATGAGGATTTCCTGGCCTGGCTCGGCAATGCGGGGCTGGAGGCGCTGGTCTTTCATCAGGCGCCTGGCGGGACGTTTACCCATTTCACCTGTGAAAATTGTGGCGCACTGGCCTGTACGCTTGAGCTGGGAAAAGCGCTGCCGTTCGGACACAACGATCTGGAACGTTTTGCGCCCACGCATGTTGCGCTCAGGGCGCTGCTGGGGGGAACGCAGCCGGAACACACCCAGCAACCCGTTGAGCGCTACAGGGTGGTGCAGCAAATTACCCGCCGCAGCGATGCGTTCAGGCTGCATATGGCGGCGCACACGCTGAACTTTACGCCGTTTCGTCAGGGGGTGTTGCTGGCGGAGGATGGGGAGGAACGCTACGAAGTGCAGAAAACTACGGAGTATGTATTATTCCCCAACCCGACGGTGGCCTTTGGGCTACGAGCCGGGCTGATGCTGGAAAAACTGCCATAACGACGTCCCCTCTCGGTATATGAGAGGGGAAACGGATGAAATTATTTCTTAGCGATAAAAGCGGTTGCGTTTATTTTGCGGAATATTCCTGGTGAATTGCTTTATTATTAAACGCCAGTTCGCTATACTCCTTCATAATCTCTTTAAAATCATCTTGTTGCATATTTTTGTTTCCACTCTCCACGATTTTTCCTTAATTCCTCCACATTTGGCGAAAATTTGTTTTTTACACTTTCATTGTTTTACGGTTGCTCTGACTTATTGACGTTAAACCCCGTAAAGTTAATCTCGTCAACACGGCATAGCGCCGAAGAATAACTGAAAGAAAGGAAATAAATTATGCGTAAATTAACTGCACTGTTTGTTGCTTCTACCCTGGCTCTGGGCGCTACCAGCATGGCGTTCGCCGCAGATACCGCAACCTCGACCACCGCCGCGCCGGCTGAAGGCAAAATGATGATGCATCATAAAGGCAAGCCGGGGATGCACCACGATATGATGTTTAAAGACCTGAACCTCACCGATGCGCAGAAACAGCAGGTACGCGACATCATGAAAAGCCAGCGTGAACAGATGAAGCGTCCTCCGCTGGAAGAGCGCCGCGCGATGCACGACATCATCGCCAGCGACAGCTTCGACAAAGCGAAAGCTGAAGCGCAGATCGACAAAATGGCCGAGCAGCACAAAGCCGGTATGCTGGCCCGCATGGAAACCCAGAATAAGATCTACAACATTCTGACCCCGGAACAGAAAAAACAGTTTAATGCCAATTTTGAGAAGCGTCTGACAGAACGTCCGGCGCCGGAAGGTAAAATGCCTGCACCAGCCGAATAATCGGTTCAACATCTTAAGACCGCCGGGATCCTGTTCACATAAGCGCAATCGCTGTGGACAGGACCGGCGGTTTTTCTTTTCTGCCCTCTTGCCTGCCGCCAGAAGCGCGGTATTCTCCTGTAGTCGCTTCAGAGAATGTTCTGTTCTGTCATGGCGTTATGTTTTTTTTCAACGTCCCTAAGGTCCGTGCATTCTGCTGCCGATAATACGTCTGTGATTACCCAACGATAACAAACAAGACAGCAGCGATAGCGATATCGTTGCCCTGGTGCATGCTGCGCCCTTCAGGAGTGGTGATGGAGTACTTTGATATCCGTAAAATGCCGGTCAGTCTCTGGCGCAATGGTGCCGGTGAAACGCGTGAAATCTGCTGTTTCCCACCCGCCACGCGTGATTTTTCCTGGCGAGCCAGTATTGCGTCCATTGCCAGCAACGGTGAGTTCTCATCGTTTCCCGGCGTCGACCGGGTCATCACGCTGCTGGAAGGGGGAGAGGTGACGCTGGATGCGGGTAAGGCGTTTTTTCATAGGCTGAAACACCATCAGCCTTACCGCTTTACAGGCGAGGTCCCGGTGAAAGCGCTGCTTACGGAGGGACAAATGTCGATGGATTTCAACGTCATGACCCGGCGTGAGCACTGTCAGGCAAAGGTGCGCGTGGCGGATCGTACCTTCACGACGTTTGCCTCGCGCGGTGGCGTAGTTTATGTGCTGAGCGGCGCGTGGCAGCTGGGTGAAAAACTGCTCACGGCCGACCAGGGCGCCTGTTGGGAAGAGGGGACGCACACCCTTCGTTTGCTGGAAACGGAAGGCACCCTGCTGTACGGCGAAATTACCTGGATGCCGGGTCACTGAGAGAAATGATCTCATACGCGCCGGTCAGCAGAGGTTTACAGAGAATTTTATAGCCGTCCTGATCGAATCCGGCGGGGGCGCGTAGCAGTGAGGCGGCGTCGTCGATATTCTCAACGGCCCCCAGCCACAGCCAGTTATGGATGATGTGATAGTGCGTCATCTCATCTCTGCTCTCTTTCAATGCTACTGCACCGTCCCACGGCCAGCAGTTGACGCTGATAGAGGAGAGCCCTGCCATAAACCGCGCATGGTGTTCTTCAACGCTCTCTTTCCCGCAGCATGCCCCGGCGCAGCGTTTCAGCGCGGAGCGAAAACAGGCGCGTCCGCGCGTCGTCGGCTCAAGCCCGAGCAGGGTATAACAAAGCTGTAATTCGTCAGCCAGGGTTTGCAACGTCTGGAGCGCGGCGCGCTTGTTGGCAAACAGGCCGTAAAGGTTGGGCTCATGGGAGAAATCCACCTCGCGGGCATACACCACCTGAGGTTTACCGGCGGCGATCTGCAGCGAGCAGAGCTGACGGTTACGACGCAAACGCTTATTGAAAAGAGGCTGCTGTTCTTTTATCAGCCGCGCTTCAAGCAGCAGCGCGCCCAGCTCTCCCGCCGTGGGGATCCAGGTAATTCGCCGGGACTGGCGCAGCATGGCCGCTTCGTCAGGCGTGCGCAGGTGTGATAACACCCTGCTGCGAATATTCACGCTTTTGCCGATATAGAGCGGCATGGTGTCGCTTTCGCCATGAAAGAAGTAGACGCCGGGCAGTTTAGGCAGAGCCTCAAGCCAGGGGCGAAGATGTTCGGGATATTCATAGATGGCCGCCGCTTCAAACTCGAGACGCGGGGCGGATTGACGCCTGCTCACATACTGCTCCATATACTGTTCAGGTATACAGTGTAGCAGGTGTGTGGTGGTTAAAAAAGAGCCGGATAGCGGCTACGCCTTACCCGGACATGACGTGCGGCCTGATGCCCTCACCCCAACCCTCTCCCACGGGAGAGGGCGCAAACATTAAAAACGGTAACCAGGTTACCGTTTTGCTTTATTTTTTCCAGAAGTCGTCGAACACCGTAATCGGCGGACGGCGCTTGTGCTCGGTTTTCAGATACCAGCCTTCGATAATTTTCGCGGTAGCGTCATCCAGCGGTTTGCCTTCCAGATAGTCATCGATGTTGTCATAGGTGACGCCCAGCGCGGCTTCGTCCGGCAGGGAAGGACGGTCGTCTTCAAGATCGGCAGTTGGCGCTTTCTTATACAGGTGCTCCGGGCAGCCCAGCGCCGCCAGCAGCTGTTTCCCCTGGCGCTTGTTCAGACGGAAGAGGGGGTTAATGTCGGTGCCACCGTCGCCATATTTGGTGAAAAACCCGGTGAGGGCTTCAGCCGCGTGATCCGTACCCACCACCACGCCTTTGGTCATTCCGGCGATGCTGTACTGCGCCTTCATGCGTTCGCGCGCTTTTTCGTTGCCACGCACGAAGTCGCTCAGCTCAATACCTGCTTCGCGCAGCGCCTGCTCGCTGGCAAGTACGGCGCCTTTGATATTGACGGTAAGCACGCGGTCCGGCTGGATAAAGGCGATAGCATCCTGACAATCCTGCTCATCTGCCTGCACGCCATACGGAAGACGCACCGCGATAAACTGCAGCGCATCGTCACCGCTCTCGTCACGTAATTCGCTGATTGCCGTCTGGCTCAGCTTGCCGGCCAGCGTGGAATCCTGGCCGCCGCTGATGCCCAGCACCAGCGTCTTCAGGAAAGGATGGGCTTTGAGGTAGGATTTTAAAAAATCAACGCTTCGGCGGATCTCTTCATTTGCGTCTATCGCGGGCTTCGCGCCCAGCGCCTGAATTATCTCGTGTTGTAGAGCCATGACGCCCTCCATATGCAGAATCAAACAGTTGATGTTATCTCTTAAAACTAACCCGTTGGGGGGAAAACGACAAGGATCACAGTTTTGAGTGCGCTTATTTGCGCCAATAAAGCAGCTTATCGTTGTTTTATTAGAATTTTCCGAAATTCGTCTGGCGGAACTCGCAAAGTTGAACAATAGTATTTTTTATCCCATGCTTAGTTAACACGCTGATAAACAAGAGGACGGAATATGAACAAGAACGTAGCAGGAATTTTAAGCGCAGCGGCGGTACTGACTATGCTGGCAGGGTGTACGGCTTACGATCGCACCAAAGATCAGTTCACACAGCCAGTAGTTAAAGATGTCAAAAAGGGCATGACGCGTTCGCAGGTTGCTGCAATTGCGGGTAAACCTTCTTCGGAAGTGACCATGATTCATGCAAAAGGCACCTGCCAGACCTACATCCTGGGTCAACGTGATGGTAAGGCAGAGACCTACTTTGTCGCCCTGGATGATACCGGACACGTGATCAATTCCGGTTATCAGACCTGCGCTGAGTACGACACCGATCCACAGGCACCTAAGGCGCAGTAACCGCGCTTGCCTGAGGTAGCCAACAAACCGGCCTGAGCGCCGGTTTTTTTATTCATACGTAAATCTTATTTCTTTGCGCGAATTATTTGCCCGAAATGTGAAGGCAGTCAACACGCCAGGTCAATGAGAGACAATTTGACCCTATCCAGAATTATCCCCTCCTTGTACCATTGCGTATACTCACTCCAATGACAAACAACGGTAAGCAAACTACCCGTCAGCCGGGATAGCAAGTCGAGTGATAGCGCGACGGCGGGTGGTCAGACAAGAGGGAAGTTAATATGGAAAAGAAACATATCTATCTGTTCTGTTCTGCGGGCATGTCAACCTCACTGCTGGTTTCCAAGATGCGCGCGCAGGCCGAAAAGTACGAAGTCCCCGTGGTGATAGAAGCGTTTCCAGAAACGCTGGCGGGCGAGAAAGGCCAGGCGGCTGATGTCGTATTATTAGGGCCGCAGATCGCCTATATGCTGCCGGAAATTCAACGTCTGTTACCGAATAAACCGGTCGAAGTCATCGACTCGGGGCTGTATGGCAAGATTGATGGTTTAGGTGTACTGAAAGCTGCTGTTGCAGCAATTAAAAAAGCTGCTAATTAATTTTTTATTTTTCCCGTCAAAGAGTTATTTCACACACAATACGCCGTAACATGCGTTGCGGCATTTAAGGGTATTTTCCTATGAGTAAAGTCATCGCTTCACTTGAAAAGGTACTCCTTCCTTTTGCTGTTAAAATAGGAAAGCAGCCTCACGTTAACGCCATTAAAAACGGCTTTATTAAATTAATGCCGCTGACGCTGGCTGGGGCAATGTTCGTTTTAATTAACAACGTTTTTCTGAGCTTTGGTGAAGGTTCTTTCTTTTATTCATTAGGAATTCGGTTAGACGCTTCCACGATTGACACCCTTAATGGTCTTAAAGCCATCGGCGGCAACGTATACAACGGTACGTTGGGTATTATGTCGCTGATGGCACCTTTCTTTATTGGGATGGCATTAGCGGAAGAGCGAAAAGTGGATCCGCTGGCCGCGGGGTTATTATCCGTTGCCGCCTTTATGACCGTCACCCCTTATAGCGTAGGTGAGGCTTACGCCGTCGGTGCCAACTGGTTAGGTGGAGCAAACATTATTTCCGGTATCGTTATCGGCCTGGTGGTTGCTGAAATGTTCACCTTCATTATTCGCCGCAACTGGGTTATTCGCCTGCCGGATAGCGTGCCTGCGTCTGTCTCTCGTTCATTTTCCGCGCTGATCCCAGGCTTCATTATTCTCTCCATTATGGGGATTATCGCCTGGGCGCTCTCTCACTGGGGGACTAACTTCCACCAGATCATCATGGACTCTATCTCAACGCCGCTGGCGTCGATGGGTGGCGTGGTCGGTTGGGCGTATGTCATCTTTACCTCTCTGCTGTGGTTCTTCGGCGTACATGGTTCACTGGCACTGGCCGCGCTGGACAGCGGAATTATGACCCCGTGGGCACTGGAAAACGTTGCGCTTTACCAGCAGTACGGCTCCGTTGATGCGGCGCTGGCAGCCGGTAAAACCTTCCATGTGTGGGCGAAGCCGATGCTTGACTCCTATATCTTCCTGGGCGGTACCGGGGCGACGCTGGGTCTGATCATCGCGGTCTTTATTGTCTCTCGTCGCGCTGACCACCGTCAGGTTGCGAAACTGGCGCTGCCATCAGGTATCTTCCAGATTAACGAACCGATTCTGTTTGGTCTGCCAATCATCATGAACCCGGTGATGTTCATTCCTTTCATCCTGGTTCAACCGCTGCTGGCCGCGATTACGCTGACGGCGTACTACCTGGGCATTATTCCGCCGGTGACCAACATTGCGCCGTGGACAATGCCAGCGGGCCTGGGGGCGTTCTTCAATACCAACGGTAGCGTTGCCGCCTTCCTGCTGGCGATATTCAACCTCGGGATTGCAACCCTGCTCTACATGCCATTCGTGGCGATTGCGAATAAAGCCGCCACGGTTATTGATGAAGAAGAGAGCGAAGAGGATATCGCCCTCGCACTGAAATTCTAAAATTGCACGGCGCGGGGCAGCCCGCGCCAGCAAAAGGAGCGTAAAGATGTTAGATTTGGACAGTATCGTCGCAGAAGAAACCGCAGAGAATGAACTGGAAGAAGTGGTGATGGGTCTTATCATCAACTCCGGACAAGCCCGCAGCCTGGCCTATGCCGCACTGAAGCAGGCCAAACAGGGTGATTTCGCCGCAGCGAAAACCATGATGGATCAGTCTCGTATCGCGTTAAATGAAGCCCATCTCGTTCAGACGAAACTCATCGAAGGCGACCAGGGCGAAGGGAAGATGAAAGTGAGCCTGGTGCTGGTCCATGCGCAGGATCACCTGATGACCTCGATGCTGGCGCGCGAGCTGGTGGCGGAGCTCATCGAGCTTCACGAGAAAATGCACTAAGTCAGGTCAGGTAGCAGGAGGTCAGCACGATGGAAATCAAAACCGCACTTGAGCAGCAACTGTTTAACGGCAAGAATTTTCACGTGGTTATCTACAACAAAACGGAAAGCGCCAGCGGTCTGCACCAGCATGACTACTACGAGTTCACGATTGTACTGACCGGCCGCTACTACCAGGAGATTAACGGTAAGCGCGTTCTGCTGGAGCGCGGTGATTTTGTCTTCCTGCCGATGGGTTCCTATCACCAGAGCTTTTACGCGTTCGGTGCCACCCGCATCCTCAACGTGGGCGTGAGCAAGCGTTTTTTTGAAAAACACTATCAGCCGCTGGTACCGTTCTGCTTTGTGGCCTCGCAGGTATATCGCGTTAAAAACGAGTTTATGACCTGGATCGAAACGGTCATCGCGTCGCTTAACTTCCGCGACAGTGAATTCGATGAGTTTATTGAAACCGTGACCTTCTACGTGATGAACCGCCTTCGCCATCACCGCGAGGAACAGCAGGTGAGCGACGATATTCCTCAGTGGCTGCGCGGTACCGTTGAAATGATGCATGATAAATGTCAATTCAGCGACAATGCTCTGGAAAATATGGTGGCGCTCTCCGGGAAATCACAGGAATATCTCACCCGTGCCACCCAGCGCTATTACCGTAAAACGCCGGTGCAAATTATTAATGAGATCCGCATTAATTTTGCCAAGAAACAGCTGGAAATTACGAACTACTCTGTAACGGATATTGCTTACGAATCAGGTTACAGCAGTCCCAGCCTATTTATTAAGACATTTAAGAAATTCACCTCATTCACACCGAGCAGTTACCGGAAGAATATAACGGTAATTAATTAACTTTCGGCGGTAATATCCGCCACGAATATTGACGTAATTGCTTGCCCAAATAGCGGGAAGAGAACGCTATACTTTGCAGGCGGTTAACCTGATACGCTAAGGGAGATATTATGCAACAGAAATTAAAAGTCGTAACCATTGGCGGCGGCAGCAGCTATACCCCGGAATTACTGGAAGGTTTCCTGAAACGTTATCATGAATTGCCGGTCAGCGAATTATGGCTGGTGGACGTTGAGGAAGGTCAGGAGAAGCTGAATATTATTTTCGAACTGTGCAAACGTATGGTCGAAAAAGCGGGCGTGCCGTTAACCGTGCATAAAACCCTCGATCGCCGCCTGGCGCTGAAAGACGCCGATTTCGTGACCACTCAGCTGCGTGTAGGCCAGCTGAAGGCGCGCGAGCTGGACGAACGTATTCCGCTGAGCCACGGCTATCTGGGCCAGGAAACCAACGGCGCGGGCGGCCTGTTTAAAGGTCTGCGCACCATTCCGGTTATTTTCGACATCATTAAAGACGTCGAAGAGATCTGCCCGAACGCCTGGGTGATTAACTTCACTAACCCGGCCGGGATGGTGACAGAGGCGGTTTATCGCCACACCGGTTTTAAGCGCTTTATCGGCGTGTGCAATATCCCCATCGGCATGAAGATGTTTATTCGCGACGTGCTCAAGCTGACCGATAACGACGATCTCTCCATCGACCTGTTCGGTCTGAACCACATGGTGTTTATCAAAGACGTGATCGTAAACGGCCAGTCGCGCTTTGCAGAGCTGCTCGACGGCGTGGCGTCCGGTCGCCTGACGGCCGCATCGGTGAAAAATATCTTTGACCTGCCGTTTAGCGAAGGGCTGATTCGCTCCCTGAACCTGCTGCCGTGCTCCTACCTGCTTTACTACTTCAAGCAGAAAGAGATGCTGGCCATCGAAATGGGCGAGTACTACAAGGGCGGCGCGCGCGCCCAGGTGGTACAAAAAGTTGAGAAACAGCTGTTTGAGCTGTACAAAGATCCGAACCTGAACGTCAAACCGAAAGAGCTGGAGCAGCGCGGCGGAGCGTACTACTCGGATGCGGCGTGTGAAGTGATCAACGCTATTTACAACGACAAACAGGCCGAGCACTACGTAAACGTGTCGCACCACGGGCACATCGACAACATCCCGGCTGACTGGGCCGTTGAGATGACCTGCATCCTGGGCCGCGATGGTGCAAAACCGCACCCGCGCATTACGCACTTTGACGACAAAGTGATGGGGTTGATCCACACCATCAAAGGCTTTGAAGTGGCGGCAAGCAACGCGGCGCTGAGCGGCGAACTGAATGACGTTCTGCTGGCGATGAACCTCAGCCCGCTGGTGCATTCCGATCGTGATGCCGAGCAGCTGGCGGGTGAGATGATCCTGGCGCATGAAAAATGGCTGCCGAACTTTGCTGCAACGGTTGAGAAGCTTAAATTCAAACAGCATTAAGAGGACGCGCGATGGAAAACCTGCTGATCGTAAATGCCGATGATTTTGGCCTGTCGAAAGGGCAGAACTACGGCATTATTGAAGCCTGTCGCCGGGGGGTAGTCACCTCGACGACGGCACTGATCAACGGCGAAGCGATAGACCACGCGGCGCAGCTGAGCCGCGAGGTGCCTGACCTGGGCGTAGGGATGCACTTTGTTCTTACGCTGGGCATGCCGCTTTCGTCGATGCCGGGCCTGACGCGTGACGGGCAACTGGGTAAATGGATATGGGCGCAGGCAGAGCAGGACGCGCTGCCGCTCGACGAGATTACCCGCGAGCTGGACTGTCAGTACAACCGCTTTGTCGACGTCTTTGGTCGCAAACCGACACATATCGACAGCCACCACCACGTGCATATGATCCCGGCGATTTTCCCGATTGTCGCCGAGTTTGCAAAGCGTAAAGGGGTGGCGATGCGCGTGGATCGTGAGGTGCAGGCGCTGCATGGATTGTCGTTCTTCTCTGTGCCAACCACGGACGGTTTCAGCAGCGCGTTTTACGGCGAAGAAATCAGCGAAGCGTTGTTCCTGAAGGTGCTTGATGATTCCGCTACGCGCGGTGAAAGCTCGCTAGAAGTGATGGCGCACCCGGCGTTTGTCGATAATACGGTGCGCAAAAGCGCCTACTGCTGGCCGCGTCTTGCGGAGCTGGACGTGCTGACGTCGGCATCGCTCAAGTATGCGATTGCCGAGCGCGGGTATCGGTTGGGGACGTTTGAGCATCTTTGAGATAAAGCCCGGTGGCGGCTTCGCCTACCGGGCCTACAGAACCAATCGAAATTCAGGCCGGGTAAGCGCAAGCGCCACCCGGCTTTTTTTACGCCGGGATCCGATCGATCTTACTGCTGCGTGACCAGACGCGGTGCGCGGCGAGTAAATCAAACAGCTTCGTCATAAACGCATCGTCGACGTTATCGCCTTCCACAATGCCGTCTTCACCCTGATCCGCCACCTTCAGCTGCGCTTTGAACTGTCGCGCATCGCCTGCCAGGGCGATCGGCTTCAGATGCTTATAGGCTTCCAGCAGGTAGTAAACGGCATCGCCGTTCGTCAGCAGGCTGTCAATATCCCCGCACGGCACAATCACCGCATCAACCGTCAACGATGGCGCACCGGCAAAGGTGGCGGCAACAGGCAGTACCGAACCATCATCGGCCGTCACTTCGCCCATGCGAGAATAAAGGAGCTTCGCGTGCACGCCCTGGGTTTTCAGCGCCTGCATAATGCTCAGCACGTCGCTGGCGCGGGTTTTATCGTTCAGCAGGATTGCCACCACGCGCCCCTTAATGGAACCGCCCGGCACGGCATAGAGGCTCAGGGACGGATCCTTCTTCAGCCCGTTAACGTCTTTCGGCGGGGCAGCATTGCGCTGGTCATCGGTCAGCGTAATGCCGAGATTATCGGCAACGCTCTGAGCAAGCTGGATATCGATATGCGCCAGCTGGTCGATGACGCGCTCACGAATATACGTTCGCACCACTTTACTCAGCTCAAAGCTAAACCCGCCGATGATGTGCTGCTGCTCAATTGGGGTCTGGCTGTTCCAGAACAGGCGAGGGTGAGCGTAATACTCGCCAAACGACGGGCTGCGCTCGCGGATTTTGGTGCCTTCAACGCGTTCCTGATACGACTCGAACCCGCCGCGTTTTGGCGCAGGCGGTGTCTCTCGCGGCCAGTTGTCGTTGATTGAGTTCGGCTCATAGTTCGCCGGGTTAGTGTCGATATCCTGGCGGTGCATCCCGTCACGCTGGAAGTTGTGGTACGGGCAGGTCGGCCGGTTGATCGGGATTTCGTGGAAGTTCGGCCCGCCGAGACGGCTGATTTGCGTATCGGTATAGGAGAACAGGCGGCCCTGCAGCAGCGGATCGTTGGTGAAGTCCAGGCCGGGAACGATGTGGCCCGGATGGAACGCGACCTGCTCGTTCTCGGCAAAGAAGTTATCCGGGTTGCGGTTAAGTACCATTTTGCCCACCAGTTGAACCGGCACCAGCTCCTCGGGAATGAGTTTGGTCGGATCGAGCAGGTCGAAATCGAATTTGAATTCGTCCTCTTCCGGGATCAACTGGAGCCCTAACTCGTATTCGGGGAAATCGCCGGCTTCGATGGATTCCCACAGCTCGCGGCGGTGGAAGTCCGGATCGCGGCCGGTCAGCTTCTGAGCCTCATCCCATACCAGTGAGGCTTTACCCGCCACCGGCTTCCAGTGGAAGCGCACGAAGGTGGCTTTGCCTTCGGCGTTAATCAGGCGGAAGGTATGGATGCCAAACCCCTCCATGGTGCGATAGCTGCGCGGAATACCGCGGTCGGACATCGCCCACATGACGTTATGCAACGTTTCAGGCTGGAGTGAGACGTAGTCCCAGAAGGTATCGTGCGCGCTTTGTCCCTGCGGTACGGCCCAGTGCGGCTCCGGTTTTACCGCATGGACAAAGTCTGGAAACTTATGCGCATCCTGAATGAAGAAGACAGGGGTGTTATTTCCGACCAGATCGAAAATCCCCTCTTCGGTGTAAAACTTGGTCGCGAAGCCGCGGATGTCGCGCACCGTGTCGGCCGAGCCCGCGCCGCCCTGAACGGTAGAGAAGCGCACGAATACCGGCGTCACCTTATCCGGGTCGGACAGGAAATCGGCCTTGGTGATCGCTTTTAAGCTTTTATAGGGCTGGAAATAGCCGTGGGCCGCGGAACCGCGGGCGTGAACGATACGCTCCGGGATGCGTTCATGGTCAAAGTGGGTGATTTTCTCCCGCAGGATAAAATCTTCCAGCAGGGTGGGGCCGCGCGAGCCGGCGCGCAGGGAATTTTGATCGTCGGCAATGCGTACCCCCTGATTGGTGGTCAGCGCATGGCCTTCTCCACCTTTACGGTGAGGGTCGAGGGATTTTAATTTCTCGTTCTCCGCATCGGGTGACTTAACGCTTCCCGGGGCGGTAGGCTGTTCCCCTGGCGCGGAAGGGCCTGGTGAAGGCTGATGAGATCCGTCAGCAGGGGCGAGTGAATCCATTCCCGGTTGCGATTCTTCAGTGCCATGAATGGGTGACTGGTGTGTATTATCTTTGTTCGACATTGCACGATTCTCCTTGATTCATTGCTAAAAACCCTATTAAGGATAGAACAATGTCGCGAGTTGGCTCGCTAACTAAGAGTTTTCAGGTGCTGCCGTTAACGAATGGAGCTATCTGGCACATGCAGGGCGCGACGTTTGAGGGCAGGATCGGCTATCATAGAATTTTCCTGCTTCCAGAATTTGCTTTAGTGAACCAGTCGCTTATGAAACCTCTTCGTCAACAAAACCGCCAGGTTATTAGCTATGTGCCCCGCGTTGAGCCCGCGCCGCCTGACCATGCCCTGAAAGTGGATGGCTTTCGCGATGTCTGGCAGTTACGGGGTAAATACGTGGCTTTTGTCCTGATGGGTGAACATTTCCGCCGCTCGCCCACGTTTACGGTGCCGGAATCCGCCCAGCGATGGGCGTCGCAGATCCGTCAGGATGAAGAAGTAGACGAATAACAGCCATAAAAAAACCGCCCGAGGGCGGTTTTTTTATTTCAACAGCGATTATCGATGCGCCAGCTCGGCGTCGTCTTCACTTTCCAGAATCGCTTTGTCGGTCTGCTTCAGCCACTGGCTGGTCAGCGTACCGGCCGTCATAGAGCCGCTCACGTTCAGCGCGGTACGGCCCATGTCGATCAGCGGTTCAACGGAGATCAGCAGCGCAACCAGCGTTACCGGCAGGCCCAGCGCAGGCAGAACGATCAGCGCTGCGAAGGTTGCACCGCCGCCTACGCCCGCAACGCCTGCGGAGCTGATGGTTACAATGCCCACCAGGGTGGCAATCCACACCGGATCGAGCGGGTTAATACCCACGGTTGGCGCAACCATCACCGCCAGCATTGCCGGGTATAGGCCCGCACAGCCGTTCTGACCAATGGTCGCACCAAAGGAAGCTGAGAAGCTGGCGATAGACTCCGGCACGCCCAGGCGACGGGTCTGTGCTTCCACGTTCAGCGGAATAGAGGCTGCGCTGGAACGGCTGGTGAACGCGAAGGTCAGCACAGGCCACACTTTGCGGAAGTATTTCAGCGGGCTGACGCCGTTCACGCCCAGCAGGATGCCGTGCACCACGAACATAATGCCCAGGCCCAGATAAGAGGCGACAACGAAGCTACCCAGCTTGATGATGTCCTGCAGGTTAGAGCCTGCAACCACTTTGGTCATCAGCGCCAGCACGCCGTAAGGCGTCAGCTGCATCACCAGGCGAACCAGCTTCATCACCCAGCTTTGCAGGGTATCGATAGCGGTCAGCACGCGTTCGCCTTTTGGCGCGTCGTCTTTCAGCAGCTTCAGCGCCGCCACGCCCAGGAACGCGGCGAAGATCACCACGCTGATGATAGAGGTTGGGCTCGCACCGGTCAGGTCAGCAAACGGGTTCTTCGGAATGAATGAGAGCACCATCTGCGGAACCGTCAGGTCTGCCAGTTTGCCAACATAGTTGGTCTGGATGGCGGTAAGACGTGCGGTTTCAGCCGAGCCTTGTACCAGACCTTCTGCGGTCAGGCCAAACAGGTTGGTCACCAGCACGCCGACCAGGGCAGCAATGAGCGTAGTGAACAGCAGCGTACCGATGGTCAGGAAGCTGATTTTACCCAACTGAGTGGCGTTATGCAGACGGGCGACGGCGCTCAGAATTGAAGCAAACACCAGCGGCATAACGATCATCTGCAGCAGCTGTACATAGCCGTTACCGACGATGTTAAACCACTGAATGGAGTCTTTCAGAACCGGGTTGTCAGAGCCGTAAATAGCCTGTAATGCCAGACCAAATACAACACCCATTCCCAGACCGACAAGTACCTTCTTCGCCAGGCTCCACTGTTTGTGGCGCGTCTGCGCGAGAAGCAATAGCAATACGACGAACACAACAATGTTCGCGATGAGTGGAAAATTCATCCCCGTTCTCCTGATTTATTTTACGGTCGGTTTTTACCGATCCTGTTGGCGCAAGATTATCAGAAGTGTGAAGTCACGCTTATATCCAAATGGAATGGGTTATGACAAATGCGACTATTTTGCCGGTTTACTGTTCAATCTGGTGATTAATAAAACGATTGAACTGAAATTGCAGGGAATTGATCATCTGTGAGGACCAGCGGACTGCACTGTTTTCGGGCAATGTCTGGGGCATCCAGACCGCGTAGGCAAAAAGCGCCATACACAATACGCGCTCGAGCTGGTTACCTTTCTGCGGGGCGAGGATAGGGAAGCGGAAACGCCAGCGGCAGGGCCACAGCAGCGGCACGCCTGCAGGCGTCAGCATATCTGCCAGGATGTGGCTTAAATAGCCGAGCACCATCCCCTGAATGGCATCGCCGGGGACGATCCAGCTTTCGGGTACTTTCAAATAGAAAAGCGTGAGCAGGCCAAAGACGGCCAGCAGGCTGTGGGTGAAACCGCGATGCCCAAACGCCCGGGCGATAGGCTTTGATATCCACTTCAGCCGTTGCCCCAGAAACGATTTTGGGTGATCGATATCGGGCAGCAGGCATGTCAATACGGCGGAAGGCACAACATGCCACCAGTCCCCCTGTGCCAGCACAGGGGTCAGTTCAGCGTTTTTAGCAAACACTGCGCATGCAATTGAAAAAAGCAGGTGGCCTTCCGCCGTCATGATAAAACCCAGGAAACTGTCAATTCATACAGTATAGGGTTTTTATACAGTGCGCGGAAGTAGTGACGGTGTAACTCTTTGTCACAAAGCGGCGCTAGCGCGCCAGCCAGCCGCCGTCTACGGCCAGAGTGTGACCGTTGACGTAATCCGACGCCGCAGACGCCAGAAACACTACCGGACCCTGCAAATCTTCCGGCAGACCCCAGCGTCCCGCGGGAATACGGTCGAGGATCTCCTGGCTACGCTGCTGGTCATCGCGCAGCTGCTGCGTATTATTTGTGGCCATATAGCCTGGCGCGATGGCATTCACGTTAATACCGTGCGTCGCCCACTCGTTTGCGAGCAGGCGCGTGATGCCCAGAACCCCGCTTTTAGACGCCGTATAAGAGGGGACGCGAATACCGCCCTGGAAGGAGAGCATTGAGGCGATATTGATGATTTTCCCCCCCTGGCCCTGACGGATAAACTGTTTCGCTACCGCCTGAGACAGGAAAAAGACCGATTTGAGGTTAAGGTTGATGACGTCATCCCAGTTTTTTTCGCTGAAGGTAAGGGCATCTTCCCGACGAATGGTACCGGCGTTATTGACCAGGATATCAACACGTCCCATCTCAGCAACCGCGCTATCCACCACGCGCTGAAGCGTCTCCTGCTGGCCGAGATCGGCCCGAATTGCCATAAACCGCCTGCCGAGCGCGGTAACGCGAGCCGCCGTCTCGTCTGGCACCTTTCGGTTCACGCCAACGATGTCGCACCCGGCCTGCGCCAGCGCCACCGCCATGCCCTGTCCCAGACCGGTATCGCACCCGGTGACGATGGCCACTTTGCCAGAAAGAGTGAAAGTATCCAGTATCATACGCGCCTCAGAAGTAGGGTTATTGTCATTCTGAAGGTAAGAATAGGAGGCGAGGAAGGGAAAAGCAAACAAACTAAAACGATGTTTTACTTTATTTTCAGGCAGCACGGCGCTGCCTGAAAGAGAGGCGCTATTCGCCGCGCAAATGCTGAGCGGTTAAGGCTACCAGTGAATCCAGCTTCACGTCAGCGAGCGCAAAACGGGGATCGTGGCGGCCTTCCTCGGCAGGCACGACGATTGAACGCATGCGTGCGGCTTTAGAGGCCACCATGCCGTTAACGGAATCTTCCAGCGCCACGCAGGTGAGCGGATCCAGACCCAGCTTCGCGGCGCAGTCCATATAGACCTGAGGATGCGGCTTGCTGTAGGGCAGTTTCTCGGCTGAGGCCAGGGCGTCGAAGCTGTCGCGCAGATCGAACATGGTCAAAACTTTTTCCAGCATGTGCAGCGGTGAGGCGGAGGCCAGTCCTACCTTCAGGCCTTGTGCTTTGCACAGCGCGATAGCGTCCCGCACGCCGGGAAGCAGGGGCTGGTTCTCTTCGACCAGCGATATGGCGCGGTTGATGATGCGCGCGGTTACCTCCTCGCGATCGGGGCCAACCCAGGGCTGATGGGCGTACCAGAGCTCAACCACCATGTCGATACGCAGCCCCAGCGTATCGGGAAGCTCGTTTCGGCGGCCGATATCAACGCCAAGACTGGCCATTACGTCCAGTTCAGCCCGATCCCACAGCGGTTCGGAATCAATCAGTAATCCATCCATGTCAAAAATAGCGGCAAGTATTTGGCGCGGTGTCGACATCACAACATCTCCTTATCAACGGTGTTCGACGGACGAACGATACTAAGCACAAGCAATTTAGCATATTGCTTTTAAAGATCGGGCGAAATTGATGGGCAGCAGGTAGACTTAGGCACAAATAACGCGTCTTTTTGAAGGGGAACTGATGACGTATCAACAAGCTGGACGCATCGCTGTCTTAAAACGTATTGCCGGTTGGGTTATTTTTATTCCGGCCGTGATTTCCACGCTGATTTCCGTATTTAAGTTTATGTACGATCACAGCGAAAAACAGCCAGGTATCAATGCGGTAATGCTTGATTTCGCACATGTCATGATTGAAATGATGCGCTTCAATACCCCGTTCTTAAACTTTTTCTGGTTTAACTCACCAACGCCGGATTTTCATCAGCAGATGAATATTGGTTTTTGGGTGATTTACGCGCTGATCTTCATTGCGATGGCGCTGCAGGCCTCCGGCGCGCGCATGAGCCGCCAGACGCGCTTTTTACGTGAAGGCGTCGAGGACCAGCTGATCCTGGAGAAAGCGAAAGGGGCAGAAGGCATGTCCCGCGAACAAATTGAGTCCCGCATCGTTGTTCCGCGCCACACGATTTTTCTGCAGTTCTTCCCGCTCTACGTGCTTCCGGTCATCATCATTGTGGCAGGGTACTTCTTCTTCTCTCTGCTCGGCTTCATTTAGCCTCAGCACGGGTGGCATGCTGCCACCCGTCCAGGGTCATGCCGCGAGAATGCGGTCCAGGGCGCGTTGAGCGTTTACCAGGTGTCCGCCGCCGAAGAGGATCGCCCGGTTAATCAGGGTGTAAAGCTGATAGACCGGCTGACGCTCAGGGAAATCTGCCGGCAGCGGCGAGACCGACAGGTAGCCGTCGTAGATTTGCGGTGGCTGCTCAGGGTGCAGCGGCAGCATTGCCAGATCGCACTCTCTGTCGCCCCAGTAGCATGCAGGGTCGAAGATGTAGGGCCCGTTTGGCCCCAGCGCACAGTTTTCGGACCACAAATCACCGTGTAACAGCGAAGGCTGCGGTTGATGCGATGACAGGCGCTGCTGAACGTGTTCAACAATGGCGTCAATATTGCCAAACTCCAGCCCTTTCTCGGCGGCCAGCTCCAGCTGCCAGCCGATGCGCTGCTCGGCAAAGAAGGTTGACCAGCGCCGCTGCCAGGCATTCGGCTGCGGCGTGGTGGAGAGGTCATTATCAAAATCAAGACCAAACTGCGGCTGGTCGCTCCACTGGTGAAGACGGGCAATTTGCTGTCCGAGGATAAACGCGCTGTGCGCGTCTAACGGGCGGGCCGGGAGATAGTCCATCACCAGAAAACTGTAGTCACGGTCGCTGCCCACGGCCCACACCTGGGGGACAGTGACCGTTTTACTGCGCGACAGCAGCTCAAGCTGATCGGCTTCGGCAGTGAAGATGGGGAGGAGCTCGCGCTCATCACATTTAACAAAAAGGTCGCGTCCAGCGTAGCGCAAATGCCACGCGGCGTGGATCTCTCCGCCAGGCAATTCGTTACGCAGTTCAATTTCACCTTCACCCAGTTGCTCACTTAAAAGATGACTGATAGCCTGCCACATGATGCCTCTCCCATGTTGTCTGCCAGATCATAAAGTTAGCGCAAAACGGCTGTTAAAAAATACGAACTAACGCACACCTGAGCGGTTTAAATTCATACAGGGCACTTATTGTTCACGTTTCTGCCAGTTTTCCCAGGTCGTCACGTTAATTTCGGTGGTTTTGTCGGTCACGCTTTCTGCAAGGCTGCTTGCGAGGGCATTCACTTCCTCCTCGCTAAGAGGGCTTATCAAACCAAAAGACAGGCTGCCTAAGTCATGAAGATTGCCTTCCTCATCGGTCATGGTGAAAAGGAAGTTTGCCCGGGTAAAAGCGTTATTGAGCTCATTGAGCTCAGTCAGCGACGCTTCATGAATATTGACGTTTACTACGTAGCGGGTGATGTCACCACTGCTCATATTTCACCTCGTTGTTATCATGAAAGTTTTTTTAGCATAGCCGATAGTCTGCGTTTGGCGACCTCCGCACACGCTTCCCCCTCCGAACGGAAGGGGAGTGAGGGTTAGCTTCTGGACAGGTAGTCGACGATTTTCTGGGTGTCGGCAAGCGAACAGAGCCGCGTGCCCTGGTTAATGGTCGCCGCGCTACCTGCCGCCACGCCATAGCGAGCCATCTCCAGCAGCGAAGCCCCCTCGGCAAGTTTTAGCGTCATCGCGCCGACCATACTGTCGCCTGCGCCAACGGTGCTTTGGCTTTTCATTGGGGGTGGGACGACCTGTGCAAAGCCGGTCTCATCCACCGCGAGCGCCCCCTGAGGACCAAGGGAAACCACAACGCGTAGCGCTTTACCGCTGCTGATCAGCTCCTGGGCGGCGGTGCGGACGTCATCAGGCTGGGTCAATTCTCGGTTGACCAGCGCGCTGAGCTCTTTCTGATTGGGCTTCACGAGTTCAAGATTTCCCGGGACTAACGCGGCGTGAAGCGCGTCGCCGGAACTGTCCACGATGCAGCGGATGCCGCGCTGCTGAACCGCACGAATAAGCGCTGTCAGTTTCTCCGGCTTAATCCCGGGCGGCAGGCTTCCGCTAATGACCAGCAATGCGCCGCTCTCAATCGCCAACACTTTTTCTTCTAGCTGACGAAATTCATCATCACTGAGCTTCGCGCCGGGCATGACGAAACGGTACTGCTCGCCGCTGGACTCAACGTGAACGTGCAGATTCTGCCGGGTCCAGTCTTTGGCATTGACCGTCTCGACGGCCACGTTCTCATCCGCCAGGAGAGAGACGAGATGTTCTCCCGTGGCACCGCCGGCGGGAAATATCGCGGTAGCTTTCCCGCCGAGGAAGGTGATGGCGCGGGCGACGTTGATGCCGCCGCCGCCCGGTTCAAATACCGGCGCGCTGCAGCGCAGCTTACCTTCAGGGTAAATCTGTGGCGTCAGGGTGGCAGAATCGAGGGAAGGGGAGAGTGTCAGGGTGTAAACAGAAACCATCATAACCTCCTTTTAGCATGGGTTATTTTAAGCCTGGCACCAAATGGCAGGAAGGCAATGTAAATAACAGTATGATTTTAAATACGAATGATGACAAATCTTCATCCGAAGATATATAAATTAAAATGCGCTTTGAGATCGTTCTTATTCAAAAAATGAAATAAGAAAACATTGCTATGTTATTTGCGGCTTTTTATAATTTGTTACCTTTCTCTGGACGCCTTGTCATTGATCCTCAAGAAAGTTTCCGAGACCGTG
>Ga0209281_1000520_pt1 | contig 49942 bp, 46 predicted proteins | sample MedtruBG_FD_187514 | JGI IMG/M metagenome (GOLD analysis project Ga0209281, IMG submission 187514) | Root nodule microbial communities of legume samples collected from California, USA - Medicago truncatula BG (SPAdes) (version 2) | ecosystem: Host-associated > Plants > Roots > Nodule | place... | reverse complement strand
AATGGTGCCGCTTACGTGACTCGAACACGTGACCCCATCATTACGAATGATGTGCTCTACCGACTGAGCTAAAGCGGCCCTTGGGGCGGTTCCGCGAAAGCCGCGGAACGAATGTGAGGCGCTGATAAACGCAAAGCGGCGAGATTTCAAGCCATCAGTTTCGAGAACTTGAAAATTCCTGGGCCGGCCGCCCTTCGGCACTGGAAGCGAAGCCGAGGCGTGCCCGTGCGGCGTCGTATTCCTGGTCCAGCCGGTCGACAAGGCGGGCGACGGTGCCGACTTCGCGCACGGCGCCTATCCCCTGGCCGCAGCCCCAGATGTCCTTCCATGCCTTGGCGCCTTCCGTTGCCGTGCCGAAGTCCATCTTGGAGGGGTCGGCTTCCGGCAGGTTGGCCGGGTCCATTCCGGCGGCAAGGATCGACGCTCTAAGGTAATTGCCGTGAATGCCGGTGAAGTAATTGGAATAGACGATATCGGCGGCGTCGCTGTCGACGATCATCTGCTTGTAGGCGGCGCTCGCGCGGGCCTCTTCCGTGGCGATGAAGGGGGAACCGATATAGGCCATGTCGGCGCCCATTGCTTGCGCCGCGAGGATTGCGTCGCCGGTGGCGATCGCGCCCGAGAGCAGAAGCGGCCCGTCGAACCAGGCGCGTATTTCCTGGACGAGCGCGAAGGGCGAGAGGGTTCCCGCATGGCCGCCTGCGCCTGCCGCGACTGCGATCAGCCCGTCTGCTCCCTTGCGGATCGCGGAATTCGCATGGCGGTTGTTGATGACGTCGTGGAGAACGACACCGCCATAGGAATGGATGGCGGCATTCACCTCCGGCACGGCCCCGAGCGAGGAGATGACGATCGGAACCTTGTACTTGACGCAAAGCATCAGGTCCTGTTCGAGCCGGGCGTTCGATTTGTGTACGATCTGGTTCACCGCGAAGGGTGCCGCCGGGCGCTCAGGGTGTCCGGCATCGTGATCGGCCAGCGTCTCGGTGATTTCCGCCAGCCATTCGTCGAGCTGCGATTGCGGGCGGGCGTTGAGCGCCGGAAAGGCGCCGATGATGCCGGCCTTGCATTGTGCGATCGTCAGCCGAGGATGCGAGACGATGAAAAGCGGCGCCCCTATGACCGGCAGCCTCGTTTTCCCGGAAAGGATTGGCGGCAACGACATCGAAAAAATCTCCATCCCAACTTTGACGTTCTCGTAAACGTCAAAACTGATAGCAGCAACGGACGCGCTTGCCTACTGCATGCTTCCTGAAGTCCATCGGTTCGGAAAGACACGCAGCAACCCGAAGACAACGGCGACCTTTGCGCCTCCGATAAGACGCCGCGATACCGCAAAGCGGTGCGTGCTCCGGCAATTCGGCCACGCTCGCCTATGTTTTCCCTGGGGAACACCGGCCGAAGTCGCGGCTGCACTTGCAGATTCGCAATGCAGCGGTTACCCAATCCTTAATAAAACCAACGGCGTGTGACGGGAAGAGGCGGGGCTCGTCGCGAGAAAGGCACATCCGGCCACGCATTGCGGCAACCGGAAGACTTCGCGCAGAAGGATTTGACGTGAGCGGACTTGAGACAGCGATCAGGAATGCGCTGGAAAGATCGGATCGAAGCAATGCGGAGATCCGGGCGCGCATCTATCAGTCGGCGCGCCAGGCGCTGGAAAACGGTCTGCAGAAGCAGCAGATCGAAGATCCGGAGGTCATCTCCGTGCAACGTCAGCGGCTCGAAGCGGTCATCCGCGCGATCGAGATGGAAGAGCGCGCCGCCCTGAAGGAGCGCGCTCAGACTCCGGTGGTGAGCCTTGGCGAGGTGAAGGCAAGGGGCGATAGGGTAGAGCGCGCTCCCGAAGCGCCAGCACCCGCCGCGCCACGGAGCGAGCCGGCGCCGAAGCCGGAGGGAAGCCCGCCTGCACAGGCGGATGGCGGGCTCGGCGCTTTGCGTCCCGAACGCGACGGTCCGCCGGCGGCTTTCAGAGCGGCGGCGGACGAGGGAAGAATAGAAACCGTGCGCAAGCCTGCCCCGTCTGCCCCCGAAGTGGGCGTCGCCGGCCAGCGTCCGCGCAAGCGCAGGCGCAGCCGGTTCTTCTCCTATGCGATGATCGTCGCGACGCTTGCCGCGGCGGCCGGGGTCGCCGTCTGGTGGGTTCAGACGAACGACCTGCTCCGGCCGCCGACGGACACCGGCGTCGCCAATCCGCCCGCGACGGTGAATGCGGAGGATTTCGACGGCGCGGCCGGCCTGCAGACCCTCGGCGCCCAGGAAGGTTTCTCCGGCGATTGGATAGAGGTCTTTGCTCCCGGAGAAACTGCGGCGGTAACGCCGGGGCCGCGCGCCAGCGCGGAACCATTCGACGGTGATGCAGGCGAGCGCCTGCGGTTGATCTCGGCAGCGGCCGCCAAGGAGGGCGATGTCGCGATCGAAATTCCCACGGATGTCCTTGCCCAGCTGTCGGGCAAGTCGTCGACACTCGCCCTGACGGTTCAGGCGGCCCCCGGCAAGGCGACCGAATTCTCGGTCGAATGCGATTTCTCAACGCTCGGCGACTGCGGCCGGCACCGCTTCACCGTGCACGACGAGCGGGTCGACATGCTGTTGAAGGTCAATTTCGAGCGCGGCTCGGCACCCAGCAGCCCTGGAAAACTGGTGATCAACAGCGATCTCAGCGGCGGCGGCAACAGCCTCGATCTCTTTGCGATCCGGGTGCAGCCGGGCGGCTGATCGTCAGCGCGTCGGAATCACCTGAGAAAACCGGGGCCGGAGCCGAGGATCTTTTCGTCGACCTCTCCGATCGCCGCCTCGTCCTTGCCGTCATAGTCGAGCTTCGTCAGCATGTGGCGGATCACGTTGATCCGCGAGCGGCGCTTGTCGTTGCCGCGGATGACCGCCCATGGCCCGTGCTCCGTGTGCGTTTCCTTCAGCATACGGTCGCGTTTTCCGGTGTAGTCGTCCCACTTGCTCAGCGCCGCGATGTCCATCGGCGAAAGCTTCCAGATCTTCAACGGATCGTGGCGCCGGTCATGGAAGCGCTTCAGTTGCATTTCCCGGCCGATATTGATCCAAAACTTGAAGAGATGGATGCCCTCGTTCGCGATCATCTCCTCGAAGCGGGGCGCCTCTTTAAGGAATTGCTCGTACTGGTCGGGGGTGCAAAAGCCCATGACCGGTTCGACACCGGCGCGGTTGTACCAGGAGCGGTCGAAAAGGACGAACTCGCCGGCGGTCGGGAAGGTTGCGACATAGCGCTGGAAGTACCACTGGCCCCGTTCGGTCTCCGTCGGTTTCGTCAGTGCGACGACGCGCGCGGAGCGGGGGTTCATATTGGCCGTCGTCGCGTGGATCGCACCACCCTTGCCGGCAGCGTCGCGTCCCTCGAAGACCGCCATCACGCGCTTGCCGGTCGCCTGCATCCAGAACTGGACCTTGACCAGTTCGATCTGCAGCTTCGTCAGCGTTTCTTCGTATTCCTCCCGATCGAGTTTTTTCTTGTAGGGGTAATCGTCGGAGCGGAAGGCCTCCTCGTCGATCCATTTCGGCAGGTCCGGATCGTCGATGTCGAAGATGCGGCTTCTGCCGTCGATCTCCAGTTCGACCGCCCGGCTCCCCGGCCTTGCTTCGGCCGGTGCTTCGTCGAGTGCCATCTGCTTCCTCCCGCTCGCTCGATTTCTCCGGAGGAGGCCATAATTACATTGCGGATTCAAGCATGTCGTGAAAATCATGTCATGAAGCAACGCTATCTCTGCGCCCTTATGGCCGGATTCGGAAGGAGGCTTTGAGGCGGTTGTCCTCACTTCTGCGACATCCGAGCCGCTGGCTGGATCAGCAGCAGTCGTCGAGGTGCAGGAGGCAGCGAATTGAGGAACGAGGATATCGTGTTGGATGGCGCGAAGGTGTTCTGGCGCACCCTGCTGCCGAGGTTGAAGGCGGAGCGCGGGCTTCTCGGCCTGTCCGTCGTGCTCGCCTTCCTCGCCGCACTCGCGGGCATCCATCCGCTGGCCGTCCTGCCTTTCTGGATCGTGCTCGTCGCGGCCATCCTCAACCGGGGAGCGCCGCCCGTCCAGACAGCGCCGGCGAGCGTCGGCGCTGCTGTGGAAACCAAGGCCGACCCGCTTGCTCCCCTGCTCGACGCGCTCGACATGCCGGTGCTCGTCGTGGCGGCCGACGAGACCGTCGTCTTCCAGAACGCCGCCGCAGAGAAGGCCTTCGGAACTATCCCCCAGGACAGCTACCTTTCCGCCCGCGTCCGTTCGCCCGGCATTCTCGACATGGTGCGCGAGACGATCGCGACAGGCAAGGTCAACCAGATCGAGCATGCGGAAAGGCTGCCTTCGGAGGCGGTCTACGTGGTTCGCGTCGCGCCCGTGGACATCGGCTCCGACGTTTCCGGCCGGCGCATCTTTCTGCTGACCTATCGCGATATCTCGCAGGCTCGCCGCATCGACCGGATGCGCTCCGATTTCGTCGCCAATGCCAGCCATGAGCTGCGCACGCCGCTCGCATCGCTGCGCGGGTTCATCGAGACGCTGCAAGGCCCTGCCCGCGACGACCGGAAGGCCCAGGAGAAATTCTTCGGCATCATGCACGAGCAGGTCACGCGCATGAGCCGGCTCGTGGACGACCTCCTGTCGCTGTCGCGCCTCGAGTTGAAGTCGCACATCGCGCCGGACGATGCCGTCGATCTCGGGCCGCTGCTCGGACACGTGCGCGACAGCCTGGCGCCGCTTGCGGGCGAACTCGACGTGACGATCGCGCTGGAGGTTCCGGAGACTCCGGTTTTCGTCCAGGGGGATCGGGACGAATTGGTGGAGGTCTTCGAAAACCTGATCGAAAACGCCTGCAAATACGGGCAGGAAGGCAAGCAGGTGGATGTGCGGCTGACCGGCGGGAATGGTCACCAGGCGGAGGTGACGGTTACCGACCACGGTCCGGGAATACCTGCCGAGCATGTCCCGCGCATCACCGAGCGTTTCTACCGGGTCAATGTCGAGGCGAGCCGGTCGAAGAAAGGCACCGGCCTGGGCCTTGCGATCGTCAAGCATATCCTCACGCGTCACCGCGCCCGCCTGCTCATCCATTCGGAGGTGGGGAAGGGCACGGTCTTCAAGGTCCGCTTCTGACACACGACGCCGCGCTGAAATGTTGCGCCGAGAAAATCATGCCGCATTTTCAGCATGTTAGACTGTCATAAATGTTTCACCGAACTGACATAAAAGCTGTAGCCATCGGCGGCTAACTAGGGGCGGCCGATGAAACGGCGAAGAGAGCGCTGAACCCTGGCGCACCAACACAAGCCCATCCCGGGAGAACATTCATGAAATCTCTTAAACTCACAGTAGCGGCGCTGGTTGCATCCGCCGCCTTCGCGGGCGTTGCAGCGGCTCGCGACCAGATCCAGGTCGCCGGCTCCTCGACCGTTCTTCCCTATGCCAAGATCGTTGCCGAGAACTTCGGCGAGACGTTCCCCGACTTCAAGACGCCGGTTGTCGAGTCCGGCGGCTCCTCTGCCGGCCTGAAGGAATTCTGCAAGGGCGTCGGTGAAGACACGATCGATATCGCCAACTCTTCCCGCAAGATCAAGGACAGCGAAGTCGAGGCCTGCAAGGCTGCCGGCGTGACCGAGATCCAGGAAGTGAAGATCGGCTACGACGGCATCGTCTTCGCCACCGACGCCGGCAATGCCGACCTCGCCCTGAAGCCGGAGCACCTCTACAAGGCGCTCGCCGCCGAAATCGTCGTCGACGGCAAGCTCGTCGCCAATCCTTACAAGAAGTGGTCGGAAGTCGACGCTTCGCTTCCGGACGCCGAAATCGCCGCCTATATTCCGGGCGAGAAGCACGGCACGCGCGAAGTCTTCGAAGAGAAGATCCTTGCTGCCGGCTGCAAGGACTCCGGCGCTCAGGACGTCATCAAGGCCGCCGTCAGCGATGAAAAACAGCAGTTCAGCAAGTGCGTGGCCGTACGCAAGGACGGCATGGCCGTCGACATCGACGGCGACTACACCGAAACGCTGGCGCGCATCGCTTCGAACAAGAACGGCATCGGCGTCTTCGGCCTCTCTTTCTACGAAAACAACGCCGACAAGCTGAAGGTCGCGACCGTCAACGGCATCGTCCCCTCGACCGAGACGATCGCTTCCGGCGAGTATCCGGTTTCCCGCCCGCTGTTCTTCTACGTTAAGAAGGCTCACATCGGCGTAATTCCGGGTCTCAAGGAATATGTCGAATTCTTCGTTGACGATCAGATGATCGGCCCCGACAGCCCGCTCGCCGAATACGGCCTCGTCGCCGCTCCGGACGCCGAGCGCGAGGAAATCCGCACGTCCTTCGAGGCAGGCAACCTGCTCTGATCATGACAGGCTCCGGCGCTTCGCAGCGCCGGAGCCGCATTCTTTTCGAATTTGCCGGGGCTTACGACAAGCCTGTCGCGGAGACGTGCCGATGAGTACTTCGCTCCTTCTCCTGATCATCGCTTTGATCGGTTTCATTGCGTTTCTTGCCGGCCGCGCCCGCTCGTTCGCCCGGTCCGGAGGCAAGCTCGCCAGCCTGCATTCCCTGCCCGGATATCACGGCAGCTACGTCGCCATCTGGGCGATGCTGCCGGCTCTTCTTCTGCTTGCGGTATGGCTCATCGCCGCTCCGATCTATATCGATTACACCGTTCGTTCGTCTCTTCCGGAGCCGGTCCAGAACCAGGGGGCAGCCACCGTTCAACTCGCGCTCGGTCAGGTCAAGTCCGTGGCCGCGGGCTTCGAGCGCCTGAGTGCGGACGAACTCGCTGCTATCGAGAACGGTTCGACCAACATGCGGGAAGTCCTGGCCTCCAAGGGCGTGGCGCTTGCCGGCGAGGGCGAGCCCTACATGGTCCAGTCCGCCCAGCAGTTCAATGCGATGCGGCAATACAGCCGCTGGCTGATGAGCGCCGTCGTGCTGCTCGTTTCCGTTGCCGGCGGACTCTATGCGATCCGCAATATCGACGTCCGTTTCCGTGCCCGCAATCGGGTGGAGCGCGTCATGCTCGGCTCGCTCATCGTCGCCTCGTCCATAGCCATTCTCACGACGGTCGGCATCGTCGCCTCGATGCTCTCGGAGGCGGGCCGCTTCTTCACCATGGTGTCGCCCTTCGAGTTCTTCTTCGGCACGGTCTGGGACCCGCGCTTCGCTGCGGCCGGAAGCGGTGGCGCCTCCGGCCAGTTCGGCCTGCTGCCGCTGCTTGCAGGCACGCTGTATATCGCCTTCGTGGCGATGCTTTTCGCGGTGCCGATCGGGCTCTTCGCCGCCATCTACATGGCCGAGTATGCGAGCCCGCGGCTGCGTTCCACAGCCAAGCCTCTCCTGGAAGTGCTCGCCGGCATCCCGACGATCGTCTACGGCTTCTTCGCGCTGGTCACCGTGGGGCCTTTCCTGCGCGACATCTCCACGCAACTGAACGGTCTCGTCACCGGCAACTACCAGAACTTCATCCAGGCCCAGAGCGTCATCACCGCCGGCATCGTCATGGGCATCATGCTCATCCCGTTCGTTTCTTCATTGTCCGACGACATCATCACCCAGGTGCCGCGGGCGCTGCGTGACGGCTCGCTCGGCCTCGGTGCGACGCGCTCGGAAACGGTGAAGAAGGTGATCCTGCCTGCAGCACTTCCCGGCATCGTCGGCGCGCTGCTTTTGACGGCCTCGCGCGCGGTGGGCGAGACGATGATCGTCGTGCTCGCTGCCGGTGTCGCGGCGCGCATGCAATTGAACCCCCTAGAGCCGATGACCACGGTGACGGTCAAGATCGTGAATCAGCTGACGGGCGACCTCGAATTCACCTCGCCGCAGACACTGGTCGCCTTTGCGCTCGGCATCACGCTCTTCGTCATCACGCTCGGCCTCAACATCTACGCGCTCTACATTGTGCGCAAATATCGGGAACAGTACGAATGACCGAATTTGCCTCCCCGACGGTAAGGGTCTCCACCCGACCTGCCGCAAGCCGACGCGATATCGGCATCAAGCGCCGCTATGCGGCGGAGCGCCGCTTCCGTGCCTTCGGAATGAGCGCCATCGCCATCGGTCTGTTCTTCCTCGCGGTTCTCCTCTGGAGCGTCGTTTCGAAGGGCTATACCGCCTTCCAGCAGACGACGATCACGTTGCCGATCGAGTTTTCCGAGAAGGTGATCGATCCGAAGAACGAACGGGCGACCGATCCGAAGCAACTCTATACCGCCAACTATCCGCTGCTGGTGCGCGAGGCCCTGGTAAAGCAGCTCGGCCTCGATCCGTCGAAGCGGCCGCTGGTGAAGCAGGCGGCCGATATGGTCTCCGCCAGCGCCCGGACGCAGCTGCGTGACATCGTCGTCGCCGATCCGTCGGTCATCGGCAGGACGATCCCCGTCACGCTGCTTGCGGAGGCGAACATCGATTCCGCGTTCAAGGGGCAGATCGACCTGTCGGTCGACGAAACCAAGCGCAAGGTGAAGGATGAGCAGGTCGCATGGATGAACCAACTTGCCGAGGCCGGCGTGCTCAAGAAGAGCTTCAACACCGGCATCTTCACCTTCGGCGCGTCGAGCCGGCCTGAAGCGGCGGGTGTCGGCGTCGCCCTTCTCGGCTCGCTCTACATGATGCTGATCGTGCTCGTTCTGTCGCTGCCGATCGGCGTCGCCGCCTCCATCTATCTCGAGGAGTTCGCGCCGAAAAACCGGCTGACGGACCTGATCGAGGTGAACATCAACAACCTGGCGGCCGTACCGTCCATCGTCTACGGCCTCCTCGGGCTTGCCGTCTTCGTCAACTTCGCGGGCATGCCGCGCTCGGCAGCACTCGTCGGTGCCTTCGTGCTGACGCTGATGACGCTTCCGACGATCATCATCGCTACCAGGGCGGCCCTGAAGGCAGTGCCTCCGTCGATCCGCTCCGCCGCACTCGGTCTCGGCGCATCGAAGATGCAGACCATCTTCCATCACGTGCTGCCGCTTGCCATGCCCGGCATCCTGACCGGCACGATCATCGGCCTCGCCCATGCGCTGGGCGAAACGGCGCCGCTGCTTCTGATCGGCATGGTCGCCTTCGTGGTCGACTTTCCGGGGTCGCCGCTGGAGCCGTCCACGGCGCTGCCGGTGCAGATCTACATGTGGGCGAACGAGGCAGAACGTGCCTTCGTCGAGCGTACGTCCGGAGCGATCATCATTCTCCTGATCTTTCTCATCTTCATGAATCTCGGGGCAATTCTCTTGCGGCGTCGCTTTGAGCGTCGCTGGTAGTGGGGTAAGGACTATGAACATCATGTCGGAAGCTGCAGTCGAAAAGGCTCTTGACCAGAAAATGAATACGGTGCCTTACAAGATGATCGGCAATGATGTGTCGGTCTATTACGGCGAAAAGCGCGCGCTCTTCGACGTCAACCTCAACATCCGCGAGAACACGGTCACGGCGCTGATCGGTCCCTCAGGGTGCGGCAAATCGACGTTTCTGCGCACTTTGAACCGCATGAACGACACGATCGAGAACTGCCGCGTGACCGGCAAGATCACGCTCGACGAGGACGACATCTATGATCCGTCGATCGACGTGGTGGAGCTGCGCGCCCGGGTCGGCATGGTGTTCCAAAAACCCAATCCGTTCCCGAAGTCGATCTACGACAATGTCTCCTACGGGCCGCGCATCCATGGCCTGGCACGCACCAAGGCCGAACTCGACGAGGTCGTGGAAACGAGCCTGCAGAAGGCCGGGCTCTGGAACGAGGTGAAGGATCGGCTGCAGGAGCCGGGCACCGGCCTATCCGGCGGTCAGCAGCAGCGCCTCTGCATCGCCCGCGCCGTCGCGGTCAGCCCGGAAGTCATCCTGATGGACGAGCCCTGCTCGGCGCTCGATCCCATCGCGACTGCGAAAGTCGAGGAACTCATCCACGAATTGCGGGCGAATTTCACGATCGTGATCGTCACCCACTCGATGCAGCAGGCGGCGCGCGTGTCGCAGCGCACGGCCATGTTCCATCTCGGCAATCTCGTCGAGGAGAACGATACCGACAAAATGTTCACCAACCCGGACGATCAGCGCACCCAGGACTACATCATGGGCCGCTTCGGCTGATGGCGAGAGGGGCGGCGCTTTTCCGTCCCTCCCGGTTTAAGATCGACCGAGCCATTCAGAACAGCGCGTCTCCCGAGGAAACGAATATGTCTCACGCACACATCATGTCCGCCTTCGACGAAGAGTTGAAGTATCTCACGCGCCGCATCTCCGAGATGGGCGGTCTTGCCGAGCAGATGGTCGCGGACTCCGTCCGTGCGCTCGTCAATTCCGATCTTGCTCTCGCCCAGAAGGTTATCTCCGACGACACCATTCTGGACGACGCGGAACGGCAGATCGGCGAAAAGGCGATCGTCACCATTGCCAAACGCCAGCCCATGGCCTCGGATCTACGGGAGATCATGGGTTCGATCCGTATCGCCGCGGACCTGGAGCGCGTCGGCGACCTCGGCAAGAACACCGCCAAGCGCGTGATTGCCGTCGCCGGTTCGGGCATACCGCGTAAGCTTGCGCGCGGCCTCGAACACCTGGCCGAGCTCGCGCTCGTTCAGTTGAAGGAAGTCCTGGACGTCTACGCCTCCCGTTCGCCGGAAAAGGCGAACAGCATTCGCGAACGCGATGAAGAGATCGACGCGATCTACACTTCTCTGTTCCGGGAACTGCTGACCTACATGATGGAAGATCCGCGCAACATCACGCCCTGCACGCATCTTCTTTTCTGCGCCAAGAACATCGAGCGTATCGGCGATCACGCGACCAACATTGCCGAAACGATCTACTACATGGCGACAGGCGCCCAGCCGCAGGGCGAACGGCCGAAGGACGACATGACGTCGACATTGGGTTCCGTGACGGACTGAGATCGCCCGGCATCCGGGCCTATGCAGAATTTGTTCCGGCCGCTTTGGCGCGGCCTACCACCGTGCGCGGCGGCATGACGGCTGTCGTGCGTAGGAAGGAGTCCTACTGAATGTTGCCGAAGATTGCCGTAGTCGAAGATGAGGAAGCCCTAAGCGTTCTCCTGCGCTACAATCTCGAGGCAGAAGGCTTCGAGGTCGATACGATCCTTCGCGGCGACGAGGCGGAGATCCGCCTGCAGGAGCGCCTGCCCGACCTTCTCATCCTCGATTGGATGCTGCCCGGGGTTTCCGGCATCGAGCTCTGCCGCAGGCTGCGCCAGCGGCCGGAAACGGAGCGCCTGCCGATCATCATGCTGACGGCGCGCGGCGAGGAGAGCGAGCGCGTGCGGGGCCTTGCCACCGGGGCCGACGATTACGTCGTCAAGCCCTTCTCGACGCCGGAACTGATGGCGAGGGTCAAGGCTATGCTCAGGCGCGCCAAGCCCGAGGTTCTGTCGACGCTCCTGCGCTGCGGCGATATCGAGCTCGACCGGGAGACGCACCGCGTCCACCGCCGCAGCCGTGAAGTGCGCCTCGGCCCGACGGAGTTCCGGCTGCTGGAATTTCTCATGTCCTCACCGGGGCGCGTCTTCTCCCGTTCACAGCTCCTGGACGGTGTCTGGGGGCACGACATCTATGTCGACGAACGGACCGTGGACGTCCATGTCGGACGTCTGCGCAAGGCACTGAACTTCTCCAACATGCCCGACGTCATCCGGACGGTGCGCGGCGCGGGCTATTCGCTGGAGAGCTGAGACCGAAGGTGCCGGCTTACGGCATGGCAAAAAAAAAGGGGCCTTTCCGGCCCCATTTTTCGTCGTGCATCCAGAGCGGAATGAGCAAGGCGCCTCAGCGCATGCGCCGGCGCTCGGCAGAGGGCTGGTAGGCCAGCCGGGCATGAAAGGTGCAATAGGGAGAGGCTTCCGGGGAGTCGTTGCCGCAGAAGTGGAACTCTTCCTTGAGCGGGTCGCCGATCGGCCACTTGCAAGTGCGTTCGGTAAGCTCCGTGAGCTCCAGCCGCCGCGACATCGGCAGGACGATATTCCTGTCGATCTGCAGCTCCTGGTCGATCGTCAGGTCGACTGCGAGCTCTTCCTTGAGCGCGGTCGCGCCGGCCGTGCGGGTCACGGTGCGGGTTACGGAACGCGCAGCGTAGTTCGGTGCGCGCGGGGCAGACGTCGCCCGTTTGGGGCGGGCTGCAGCGGCCGTGCTTCCGCCGGCCTTGGCGCGCCCGGGCAGGCTCAGCCGATGAACCTTGCCGATGACCGCGTTGCGGCTGACGCCGCCCAACTGCGCCGCGATCTGGCTGGCGCTCAGGCCCTCCGACCACAGCTTCTTCAGTTTCTCGACCCGCTCGTCAGTCCAGTTCATCTCTGCACTCCCCGTTCTCGGCGTTGGGATGGCGGAATCCGTCACCGCTCTCCGGGAAAAACCCGAAGATTCAACGCGATAATACTTTTGGTGACTAGGTCCGCCGCATGCGTCTAGTAATTGAATGTTAACCTACCGGCAGGGTGACTCCGTGGCAAGAGTCGCCGGAATCGCGCCGAATCGATTTCGCGGTTTTCCCCAACTTGCTGTCGGAGCGTTGCATTTTTGCAAGTCCCAGAGTGCGATTTTTTCGCGCTTCGGAATCGGTATCCGCAAAGCGCCTGCAAACCTTGGTTTTGTTGACATCGCGGTGCGAAATGGGAATAGTGCCTGTCGCCGCCGCAAGGCGGCATTTTTGATTTTTATCGGGCCGAACGGTCCGATGCCGCCGGAATGAAGGAGAGCTCGACATGGCCGCAACCACGCCGCTTTACGACACCTATCTGCGCGCGCCGTTGCGTTTCGAGCGAGGTGAAGGCGTTTGGCTGATCGCCGAAGACGGCACGCGCTATCTCGATTTCGCTGCCGGTGTCGCCGTGAACTCGCTCGGCCATGCCCATCCTCATCTCGTCGAGGCGCTGAAGGCGCAGGCCGACAAGGTCTGGCATCTGTCCAATCTCTACGAGATTGCGGGGCAGGAAAGCCTTGCGCGGCGGCTGACCCAGGTGACCTTCGCCGATCGGGTGTTCTTCACCAATTCGGGTGCGGAAGCGCTCGAATGTGCGATCAAGACGGCGCGGCGCTATCATTTCGCCAAGGGGCACGTCGAGAAGTTCCACGTCATCACCTTCGAAGGTGCTTTCCACGGCCGCACGCTCGCGACGATCGCCGCCGGCGGACAGCAGAAATACATCGAGGGCTTCGGGCCGAAAGCGCCGGGCTTCTATCAGGTCCCCTTCGGCGATATCGGCGCGGTCAAGAACGCGATCAATGAAGAAACCGCGGCGATCCTTGTCGAGCCGATCCAGGGCGAGGGCGGCATTCGGACAGCATCGAAGGAGTTCATGCAAGGGCTGCGCGAACTCTGCGACGAGTTCGGCCTGCTTCTGATCCTCGACGAGGTCCAGTCCGGTGTAGGCCGGACCGGCAAGCTCTTCGCCCATGAATGGGCGGGCATCAAACCCGATATCATGGCCGTCGCCAAAGGCATCGGCGGCGGCTTCCCGCTCGGCGCCTGCCTTGCGACGGAAGCGGCGGCCGCCGGCATGGTGGCGGGCACGCACGGCTCGACCTATGGCGGCAACCCGCTCGCAATGGCGGTCGGAAATGCCGTGCTCGACGTCGTTCTCGCCGAAGGCTTCCTCGATCAGGTGCGCGAGGTGGCTCTCGTCTTCCGTCAGGGGCTCGCTTCGTTGAAGGATCGTTTTCCGGACGTGATCGAGGAAATCCGCGGCGACGGGCTGATGCTCGGCATCAAGGCGAAGGTGCCCTCCGCGGACCTTTTGAAGGCGATCCGCGCCGAGAAACTGCTCGTCGTCCCGGCCGGCGAAAACGTTCTGCGCCTGTTGCCGCCGCTGATCACCACCCCGGCCGAGGCGCGCGAAGGACTGGCACGGCTCGAACGCGCCGCGGAGGCGGTGAGCGGCAAGAGCGGCAACGCCGCGGCCTGAGCGTCCGAAGGTTTCGGATCGAACCGGCCCGGGCGGGGTCGACAAACGGATTCTACGACAGGAAACAAGGCAGTATGACCAGACACTTCCTCGATCTCTCGGCCATGACGGCCACCGACCTCAGGACCATCATCGACGATGCCCGCGTCCGCAAGTCGGCGACCAAGGCAGGGACTGCCGAGAAGCCGCTTGCCGGCAAGATGCTCGCGATGATTTTCGAGAAGCCGTCCACCCGCACGCGTGTTTCCTTCGATGTCGGCATGCGCCAGCTCGGCGGCGAGACGCTGTTTCTGTCGGGTACCGAAATGCAGCTCGGCCGGGCGGAGACGATCGGCGATACGGCGAAGGTCCTGTCGCGCTACGTCGACGCTATCATGATCCGCACGACCGACCACCGCCGGCTTCTGGAGATGGCGGAGCATGCGACCGTGCCCGTCATCAACGGGCTCACCGACGATACGCACCCGTGCCAGATCATGGCCGATATCTTGACCTTCGAGGAGCACCGGGGACCGGTCAAGGGCAAGACGATCGCCTGGACCGGCGACGGCAACAACGTGCTTCACTCGCTGATCGAAGGCTCGGCGCGCTTCGGCTACCGCATGAACATGGCCGTGCCGCTCGGCTCCGAACCGCATGACAAGTTCCTGAACTGGGCGCGCAACAACGGGGCCGAGGTCCTGCTCAGCCACGAGGCGGAGCAGGCGGTTGCCGGTGCCCATTGCGTCGTCACCGACACCTGGATCTCGATGAACCAGGAACATCGCGCCCGCGGTCACAACGTCTTCCAGCCCTACCAGGTCAACGGCGCGCTGATGAAGCATGCAGCGCCGGACGCGCTGTTCATGCATTGCCTGCCGGCGCACCGCGGCGAGGAAGTGACCGATGAGGTCATCGACGGCCCGCAGTCGGTGGTGTTCGACGAAGCCGAGAACCGGCTGCACGCGCAGAAATCGATCCTCGCCTGGTGCATGGGCGCGGTCTGACGGCTGGAGGCGGGCGCGAGGCGTTCTCTTGAAATCTGCACGGTGCAACACGATCTAGGGCGGTGAGCGGGGGCTCCGATCATCAAATCGGCCAGTCGCCCCACGCCGGCTATCACGTGCTTGGCGCCCAAGGGGTGCTTCGACGCAGAGCAAATGCCGGCGGAGAAATTCGTCCATGACGGGATCAAATGGAATGGCGGACGGTTGTACCGGTGCGCACCGGTGCACTCGATGCAAGCCGTATCGGACATGAAGAGGAAGCGAGCGGTTTCCGCCCGCATCCCGCATGCAGTTTTTGGAATGGGTCATGGCCACGTCCCGGATTGAATCGATCCGCGTGATCATGGTCGAGGCAAGGAGCAAGCGATGACAGAAACAGCGCCGGGACTTGGCGAGTTCGATTTTGCCGGTGACGATCAGGTTGTGCCCTTTCAGGTCGAGGGACTCGACGTGCGCGGCCGCGCCGTCCAGCTTGGCCCGATGCTCGATGCCATTCTTGAACGGCACAATTACCCGCTCCCTGTCGCGCGGCTCGTCGCGGAAACAGTGGTGCTGACGGTCCTGCTCGGCACGTCCCTGAAATTCGAAGGCAAGCTGATCGTGCAGACACAGGGCGATGGGCCGGTCGATCTCGTGGTCGCGGATTTCTCGACGCCGGACCGCGTCCGCGCCTATGCCCGCTATGATAAGGAGGCGCTCGCCGACGCCGAAAAGAGCGGGCGCGTCCAGCCTCATGAATTGTTGGGCAACGGCGTCCTCGCCTTCACGATCGACCAGGGTGCGCACACGCAGCGCTATCAGGGCATCGTCGCGCTTGACGGGGCGACGCTCGAGGAGATCGCCGGCGCCTATTTCCGCCAGTCAGAGCAGATCCCGACCAGGGTGCGCCTCGCCGTTGCCGAGCTTCTCGACAAGGACGAGAACGGCAAGCCGCGGCACCGCTGGCGCGCCGGCGGCATGGTCGCGCAGTTCCTCCCCGACGCGCCGGACCGGATGCGCCAGGCGGATCTGCCGGGCGGCGGTGGTGACGAGGGCGACGAGGATTTCTTCGACGAGGACGACCTCTGGGCGGAAGCCAAGGTGATGGTCGAGACGATCGACACCGATGAACTCACCGATCCGACGGTCGGTACCGAGCGATTGCTGTACCGTCTGTTCCATGAGCGCGGCGTGCGCGTCTATGAGCCGCAGGCGGTCTACGATCGATGCAGCTGCTCGCGCGAGAAGATCAGGGACGTCCTGGTGGGGCTCGGCAACGAGGATATCGAAGCCAGCGTCGAGGACGGCCTGATCAAAGTCACCTGCGAGTTCTGCTCGACGACCTACCGCTTCGAGGCGAGCGAGGTCCGTCCGCAATAGCGGCAGCCGCGCTGAATCAATTAAGCGTGCGGACGAGGCCCGGCGAATCGAGCGAGAAGGCGGGGATGGCGACATCGAAAGTCTCCCCGCCTTCCGCCTCCATGCTGTAATGGCCGAACATCACGCCGGAGGGTGTATCCAGCGGGCAGCCGGAGGAGTACTCGTAGGTATCGCCGGGATTGAGCAGCGGCTGCTCGCCGATCACGCCGGGGCCGCTCACCTCGTCCACCTGACCGTTCTCGTCGGTAATGTGCCAGTAGCGGGTCATCAGCCGGACCGCGAGTCCGGAATGGTTCGCTATGATGATGCGATAGCCCCAGACATAGCGGCTGTCGTCGGGATCCGACTGTTCTTCCAGGTAGTACGGCTCGACCGTCACTTCGATGTCGCGTGTCAGCGCGCGGTACATGTGCAACACCCTGTTTCAAATCCGTACGCGTATTCTACAGCAATATGGTTTCGTCAAGAATAACGGCGAGATTGTGCGAGTGGTATCAAATTCCCTGGAGCGGGATGAGGAAAGGTGTGCGCGGTTTTCGCCCGCATCCCGCTCCAACTTCTTGGAATCGATCACATCGTGATCTAGGAGGCAACGGCTATGCTTGACGGCGCGCTTCGCAGGCGGCTCGATCCGGTTCTGGACAGGCTCGGCGCCGCACTGGCCGGCCGCGGGGTCAGTGCCGATGCCGTCACGATCCTCGGCCTTTGCCTTGGCCTTGCGGCAGCCCTGCTCATCGGTCTCGGCGCTTATCTGCCTGCCGCCGCCCTGATCCTTGTGAGCCGGCTCTGCGACGGCCTTGACGGAGCCGTCGCCCGCGCGAGCCGGAAAACGGATTTCGGCGGCTTTCTCGACATCGTTCTCGATTTCACCTTTTACGGCGCCGTTCCACTTGGTTTCATCATCGCAGATCCGGCCGCAAACGGTCTTGCCGGCGGGTTTTTGCTCTTCGCCTTCTATGTCAACGGCGCGAGCTTCCTCGCCTATGCCGTGATGGCCGAGAAGCGCGCCCTGACGACCGAGGTGCGCGGTGCGAAGTCGCTCTACTTCACGACGGGGCTCGCAGAGGCGACGGAGACGATCGTCTTTTTTCTGCTCTCGTGCCTTTTCCCTGGGTGGTTCCCGTTATTCGCAACGGTCTTCGCGCTCGTCTGCCTCTATACCGCGCTGTCGCGGATCGTTCTCGCAAGACTGACTTTTCGGCAAGACTGACGAGCCCGCTGACGCGGGCTTCGTCATGGTGCCGGTCAGGCGTTTACGCCCTTCAGCGCCCTTGCGAAATCCTCGATGAGGTCTTCGCTGTCCTCGATACCGGCCGAGAAGCGCACCGTTCCGGCGGAGATGCCGAGTTCGGCGCGGGCTTCGTCGGTGAGGTTCTTGTGGGTGGTCGTCGCCGGATGGGTGATCAGACTCTTGGAATCGCCGAGATTGTTGGAGATCCGGATGATTTCAAGGGCGTTCTGCAGGGCGAAGGCTGCTTCCTTGCCACCCTTGAGCTCGAAGGCGACCAGCGTCGAGCCGCCGCTCATCTGCTTGGCAATGACGTCGGCCTGCGGGTGATCCTTGCGGCCCGGATAGATGACGCGGGCGACCTGCGGCTGCTCCGCGAGGAAATCGGCTACGCGGCGGGCGCTTTCGGTCTGCTGCTTGACGCGGAGCGGCAGGGTCTCGATGCCCTTCAGCAGCGTCCAGGCGTTGAAGGGCGACATGGCCGGGCCGGTGTGACGGAAATAGTCGTGCAGGTTCTCGTCTACCCACTGCTTGTCGGAGAGGACCACGCCGCCGAGGCAGCGGCCCTGGCCGTCGATATGCTTCGTCGCGGAATAGACGACGACATGGGCGCCAAGCTCCAGCGGCTTCTGGAACAGCGGCGTGGCGAAGACGTTGTCGACCACCACCTTGGCGCCGATCTGATCGGCGAGCCTGGCAACGCCGGCGATGTCGATCACTTCGAGCGTCGGGTTCGTCGGGCTCTCGAGGAAGAAGACCTTGGTGTTCGGGCGCACCGCGTCTTCCCAGTTCTTGAGATCGCGACCGTCCACCAGGGTGCACTCGACGCCGTATTTCGGCGCCAGCGTTTCCACGACCCAGCGGCAGGAGCCGAAGAGCGCCCGGGCGGCGACGATGTGGTCACCCGCCTTCACCTGGCAAAGGATTGCCGCAGAAACCGCCGCCATGCCGGAGGCGGTGGCGCGCGCGTCTTCCGCCCCTTCGAGCATGCACATGCGCTTCTCGAACATGTCGTTGGTCGGGCTGCCGTAGCGTGCATAGATGAAACCGTCGGTCTCGCCCTTGAAGCGGGCCTCCGCCGCTTCGGAGCTGTCGTAGACGAAGCCCTGCGTCAGGAAGATCGCTTCCGAGGTCTCGCCATACTGGGAGCGGAGCGTTCCGCCGTGGACGAGCTGGGTTGCCGGGCGCCAATTCTTGCTCATGAGAACGTCACTTTCAAAAACAAAAAAACCGGCCGCGAAACGACCGGTTTGACACCCGGCCTTTTTAGCTACTTGTTTAACGTGGCTGCAAGCCGACCGGCCAAATCACCACGGGATAAAGCTCCAATACTGCCTGGCCGCGCTTGCGTCAATTCCCGGAGTTTGGTTTTGTCTGGCAACTGTAAATGAGGATCGGAATGGGGCGCGACACAGGGATTTTGGCCGACCGCGCAATTGCAGCGCTGTATGCCTCGGGACGGCTGAAGAGCGAAAAGGTGCTGGATGATGACCAGATCCAGCCGGCCAGCCTCGATCTTCGCCTTGGATCCAAGGCGTTCCGCGTCCGGGCGAGCTTCATGCCCGGCCCGTCTCATCTGGTCGCCGACAAGCTCGACCGGCTCAAGCTGCATGTCGTCGATCTGAGCGAAGGCGCCGTGCTCGAGACCGGCTGCGTCTACATCGTGCCGCTGATGGAAAGCCTCTCGCTGCCGGCAGACATGTCGGCCTCCGCCAATCCGAAGAGCTCCACCGGCCGACTGGATATCTTCACGCGCGTGATTACCGACAGGGCGCAGGAGTTCGACAAGATTCCGGCGGGCTACAGCGGACCGCTCTATCTCGAAATCAGCCCGCGGACCTTTCCGATCGTAGTCAGGCGTGGTTCGCGGCTTTCGCAGATACGCTTCCGCATCGGCCACTCGGTTCTTTCCGAGCAGGAACTGCTGGCTCTGCACGAAAGCGACGTCCTCGTCGCCAGCGACCGGCCGAACGTTTCCGGCGGCGGCATCGCCCTTTCCATCGACCTCAAGGGCACCGGGCCGGACGGCCTGATCGGCTACCGCGGCAAGCATCACACATCGGTGGTCGATGTGGACAAGAAAGCCCAGCATGCCGTTTTCGACTTCTGGGAGCCGCTCTACAGCCGCGGCCGCGACGATCTCGTGCTCGATCCGGACGAGTTCTACATCCTCGTGTCCCGCGAAGCCGTCCATGTGCCGCCGCGCTATGCGGCCGAAATGACGCCCTTCGACCCGCTCGTGGGCGAGTTCCGCGTCCACTATGCCGGCTTCTTCGACCCCGGCTTCGGCCATGCGTCCGCCGGCGGCAGCGGCAGCCGGGCGGTGCTCGAGGTCCGCAGCCACGAAGTGCCGTTCATTCTGGAGCACGGGCAGATCGTCGGCCGTCTCGTCTACGAGCACATGCTGGAACGTCCGGAGGGACTTTACGGCCTCGATCTCGGCTCCAATTATCAGGCGCAGGGGCTCAAGCTCTCCAAGCATTTTCGCGCCGAGTGAGCATTGTGCTTGACAGATCACGGCTGTTGAGGAAATTTCCGGTTCTGTCGCGGGTGTAGTTCAGTGGTAGAACGCCAGCTTCCCAAGCTTGATGTCGTCGGTTCGATCCCGATCACCCGCTCCAATTCCTCCTTTCATAGAGGCGCCATAGCGCTGCGGATTCTCTGGATATTCGTACTGTCGGCCGTTCTCGCCCCGGGGTTGGCTTTGGCGCAGCCGAAGGAACTGCCCCGGCTGTTCGATGCCCGCGAACGGATTGCCAAGCCGGACCTCAGCGGCCTTGCCAGGCTTCGTTTCCTGACGACCGTCGACTTCCCGCCCTTCAACTTCATCGACCAGTCGGGCAAGCTGTCGGGCTTCCATGTCGACCTCGCCCGCGAGATATGCCGTGAGCTGGAGATCGAAGCCAAGTGCCAGATCCAGGCAGTGACCTATCCGGAGCTCATGCCGGCCCTCGAGCAGGGGCAAGGGGAAGCGATTGCCGCCGGCATTGCCGTGACTTCGGAGCTGAGGCAGCGTTTCGCCTTTTCCCGCGCCTTCATGCAACTGCCCGCCCGCTTCGTCGTCAACACCAAGGCCGCCGGGGCGATCGCCGGTCCTGCCGATCTTGCCGGAAAGCCCGTCGGCGTCGTCTCCGGCACCACGCATGAGGCAATGCTGAAGGCATTTTTCCCGAAGCTCGAAGCCAAAGGCTTTCCGGACCGGGATGCATTGCTCTCCGCGCTTCGCGGGGGCACCGTCGCGGCCGCGTTCTCCGATGGCATGCAATTGTCCTTCTGGGTCTCCGGCAACCTCGCCGGGGGATGCTGCGCCATGCTGGAGGGCTCCTATTTTTCCCAGCGCTTCCTGGGCGAGGGACTGACGATCATGAACCGCAAGGCCGAGCCGGCCCTGACCCAGGCGATCGACCACGCTTTGCTGGCGCTCTCACGCAGCGGCAGGCTCGAGGAGATCTATCTTCGCTATTTCCCGGACGGGATTTATTGAGGCGGCTCCACTCGCGGCTATCCCGTCATTTCGCTCTACCCACGCCGGAACGGCAGCACGAGCGACCACAGGAGCTTTATCGGCTCGATGCGCCCGTAGGCTTTCAGCCCGGTCTCGATCCCATCGTCGCCGCGCGATGGATGGGCGACGTAGGTTGAGAACAACCGATCCCAGACCGAAAGATTGAAGCCGTAGTTTGAATCGGTCTCCCGCTTTTCCACGGAATGGTGGATGCGGTGCATGTCGGGCGTGACGATGACGTGGCGCAACAGCCCGTCGGCGGCTTTCGGCAGCCGCAGATTGGCGTGGTTGAACATCGCCCCGGCGTTGAGCACGATCTCGAACAGGAGAACGGCGAGTGCGGGCGCGCCGAGCAGAATGATGACCGCGCTCTTCCAGATCATCGACAGCAGAATTTCGAGGGGATGAAAGCGAAGGGCTGTGGTGACGTCGACCCCGGGATCGGCATGGTGGACGCGGTGGATGCGCCACAGGACAGGTATCTTGTGAAACACGACGTGTTCGAGCCAGATGGCGAAGTCCAGCGCGATAAAGGCGATCAGGCCGGCAAGCGGCGGGGCGACGCCGAGAGCCGGGAGCACGCCGTATCCGCGTCCCTGAGCCCAGATAGCAACGCCGGTGGCGGCAGCGGGAAAGGCGACGCGAAGCAGGAGGGAGGATAGGACGAGAATAGACAGGTTGGTGATCCAGCGGCGTGCCTTCAGAGCCCGCATCAGCTCCGGCCTCTCCAGCCGCGGATGAAAAAGTTCGAGCGCTGCCAGTGCGGCGAAGGCGGCGGCAAAGGCCGCGAGCCGCCAGACCGGTTCGGCGAGACCGAAATAGAGCATGCATCGATCCCCGTTGCATCAAATCCGGCCCAGCATATTGTTCCGTGCCGGGAACGGGCAAGGACCTGTTTCTGAAGCCTACTTGCGGAAGCGCGCGATGGCTCCGCGCTCGATTGCTGCGCAGGCGAGCTTGTCGAGGCCCAAACGGTCGCGCAGCAGCTGCAACAACCGGATTTCCTCGTTGCGGATACGCTGATCCGCGGCAGCGATCTCGACCGCAAGGGCATAGGCCGTCTCATAGAGCCGCTGCGGCAACGCCTCGCGAACCATTTCGAGCGCCACGTCGAGGCCCTCCGGTGCCGCAAGCTGGGCGGCGCATTCGCGACCGATATGGATCAGGTGATCTTCGTCGAAACCGTTGAAGGCCGGGAGGAACCGCACGAGCACGCCGATGCGTGCAATCTCGTCGTCGGTCATGTTCCGGTCGACGGCGGACATCATGACCATGACGTGGACAAGGGCTTCGTGCTGGCTGAGACTTGCGGACATCCTGCCTCTCGATCCTTTCGTTGTTCCCATTGGAGCCGCGATACACGACGGGTGCATAACGGGTTCGGCGGACCTGCAATGGTGGGTGACAGTTAAGGACTTGCTCCAAGCCTTACAAGTCCGGCGCGGCGTCTTCCGGGGCGATGCTCGCAGCCGGATCGTCGAGCGCGAGAGGCGCTCGGGCAAGATCGCGCGGGTCGTCCCCGAAGAAGCCGAGCCTGGCGCCCCGAGCGGCCTCGGCCTTCGGCTCGAGCGCCGTGCCCGGCAGCGGCGTCGCCCAGCCGTTGCCGACGAGCCATTCGGCCACGTCCTGGCCGCCGACGCTGCACCGCGCGTTCAAGGTTTGCGAGGAGCCATCCGCCCCGTCGCAGACGAGCGCGCGCCCCCGCAGGAAGTTGCGGAACGCCGTACGCGCGACCATGCCGCAAGGCCAGCTCTTGCCGTTCGCTTCGCAGACCTTCTCCGCCTTTTCGGGTTCGATATCCTTGAGCTGCAGGGTCGTCTCGCCGGACCGGACAAGCCCGGCGGCAAGCGCAACCGGGCGCGGGAAGACGGCGGAAGCGGGTTTTTCCTTTTCCCCGGTCTTCGAAAGCGGCGGCCTCGGTGCGATCCGTTCCAGCGGTTTGGCGATGCCGTCCTCCGGCTGGGCAAAGAGGCCCGGCTCGACGGGCCTGACCGCCACGCGCGAGCCTTTGCCCGGCATGGTATCCGGTTCGGGGGCAGGGGGAGCGGCTTCGGTCTCGGCGGGAGGCTCCTCCGAAACCGGCTCGTCGATCGCTGCTTCCGGCGTTTCGAGCACGAACTCAGGCGCTGCGGCGCTGTCGCGGTTGCGGATGACCGCGGCCCCGGTCATCAGAATGCCGGCATAGAGGGCGAGGGCGGCAAGCCCGCCGGCGATGGTGAAGAGCCTCGGCCGCATCGAAGGATCCTATTGGCTGGCCCAGATGATGCGGGCGATCCATTCCACGTCGTTCATCTCGAAATTGCGGTTGGGATGGTCGGGGTTGAGCGAAACGAGCTCGATGCCGCGGGGCGTCTGCCGGGCCAGCACCTTCGCCATCACCTCGCCCCCGCGCGTCTTGACCACGACGCGGTCGTTGCGGCGCACCTGCGCGCTCGGGTCGACGATCAGGACATCGCCGTCGCGATAAAGCGGCAGCATGCTGTCGCCCTGAACCTCCAGAGCGTAGGTACCGCCCTGCCGCCGCTCGGGCGTGGGGAATTCGATCGTGTCCCAGCCCTGGCCGACCGGAAAGCCGCCGTCGTCGAAAAAACCACCGGCGCCGGCCTGCGCGAAACCGATCAGCGGAATGCCCGGCGCTGCCGATGCATCTTCCCTTTCGCTGCCGGCGGCATTGGGCTCCATCAGCGCCAGGAACTGATCGACGCTCGCTCCCGTCGCATGCAATATCTTCGCGATCGACTCAGTGGAGGGCCACCGGTCGCGCCCGTCGGTGGACTGGCGCTTCGACTTGTTGAAGGAGGTGGGGTCCAGGCCGGCCCGCCGCGCAAGGCCCGACGGCGAAAGCCGGTGGCGCTCTGCCAATGCGTCGATCGCGCGCCAGATGCTGTCATGTGAGAGCATGTCGACCCATCTTCGGAAGGAGAAGCGAATGCGGGCTGCACAGCCAGCCGCTCCGCGTCTGCGAATACATTAGCCAAGCGCCTTGCGACCGTAAAGCACAGCGAGGAAAATAGTCCTTCCTATCCGGTCAAAGTACGGCATACGGCAGACGCAGCGGTCTTCAGGGGTGAACTCCTGCGCAGCTGTGCTAAATAAAACAGCTTCACTCCGGGCCAAGAGGCGTGCTTGCTTGCAAAACTGAGATCGGAACGGCATCTCGTTGCCGCTTTTCTCGCTGCTCTTGCCGGCGTCGCGGTCGAGCATCATCTGCTCGAGGCCGGTCGCGCCGCATCGCTCATCGGTGCCGCCCTGATGGTGGCGGCGATCGTGCTTGCTTCCATGCGGGTCGCCCATCATGCCGAGGTGCTTGCCGCAAAGGTGGGCGATCCCTACGGCACGATGATTCTGACGCTTTCGGCGGTGCTGGTCGAGGTCGTCATCCTCGCCATCATGATGACCGGCGAGACTTCGCCGACGCTGGTGCGCGATACGATCTATTCGGCAGTGATGCTTGATATCAACGGGATTCTGGGACTTGCGGCGCTGCTCGGCGGCCTCAAACATGGCGAGCAGCCCTATAACGACGATTCCGCCCGCACTTACAGCGTCATGATCCTCACGGCCATGGGCATTTCCATGCTCGTTCCCGAATTCGTGCCGCAGTCGAAATGGCATTATTATTCCGCCTTCACCATCGGCGCGATGATCGTGCTCTATACGTTGTTCCTGCGCATGCAGGTTGGCGTGCACAGCTACTTCTTCAGTTACAGCTATCCGCGCGCCAAAGCGGGAACCGCGGCAAGCCGGCTGGAAGGCGAGCCGGTGCTTCCTTCCGTCGTCGTGCTCATCCTGGGCGTGGTGGTGATCGGCTTTCTGGCCGAAATCATGTCCGGGCTGCTGTCGGCCGGGATCAAGGGTACGGCGGCGCCGCCGGCCCTGGCCGCGATCGTCGTCGCGGCGATCTCCGCTTCGCCCGAGGTCATGACGGCAATGCGCGCCGCGCTCGCCAACCGCATGCAGGCAGTGGTGAACATCGCGCTCGGCGCTTCGCTTTCGACCGTGATCCTGACCGTACCCGTCATGGAGGCGATTGCCCTTTATACGGGCCAGCCCTTCATCATGGCCATGTCGCCCGTGCAGACGGTGATGGTTGCGGTGACGCTCATCGCCGCCGCGATCAACCTCAATGACGGCCAGACCAATGCCATCGAAGGCATGACGCATTTCGTGCTCTTCGCGACCTTCATCATGCTGTCCGCCCTCGGGCTTTAGATCACGATGTTTTTAGGTCTGGTCGACCTAAAAACATGACCGTGATCGATTCCAAGACGTTGAGACGCGGGATGCGGGCGGAAAACCGCGCACACTTTTCCTCATTCCCGCTCTAATGCTCGGGCCGGCTGCTCTTCCATCGCCTTGCGCGCCACCACGCGGTCATAGGCGGCTTGCAGCGTTTGCCGCACGGACGGGCCTTCCGGCATGGGATCGCCGAGGTGTTCGGCGCGCAATTCGCGCATGAAACGCTCCCAGAGCTCGGGGCCGCCCTCCTCCATCAGTTGCGCGCGAATGCTGAGTTCCTCGGTGACCGGCAGGTAGCGCCGGCCCCAGGCGCCGAGATGGGCCATGATCGGCACCAGCGCGATCGCCATTTCCGTCAGGCTATAGATCGCCTTCTGCTTGTGGCTCGGATCGTCCGCTTTCGTCAGCATGCCGATCTCGACAAGCGTTTTCAGCCGGTCTGCAAGGATGTTGGTGGAAATCCCTTCCTGCGAGCGCAAGAGCTCGCGGAAGTGGCGTTTGCCGCCGAAAATCATGTCGCGAATGATCAGGAGGCTCCATTTGTCGCCGAACACTTCGAGCGAGAGATTGATCGGGCAACCCGAGCGATGGTCATCGGTCATTCTGGTCTCTGAAATACGGGAGCGGAGCATCCGCTCTAAAACTGCTTGCATTATTGCATCGGTGGAGCTAATCTGCAACTGCTTTCATTTAGCAACCAGTTGCACTGACAAGGAGGAGAGGATCATGACCAAAGCTTCTGTCGAACATGCGGACTTCACCATTGAACGCGTTTTCAGTTCACCCCCGGAACAGGTCTTCGAGGCCTTTGCCGACCCTGCCGCGCATGACCGCTGGTTCGTCAAGGCCGACAACTGGCCCGTCGCCGAATATAGCCACGACTTCCGCATCGGCGGCCGGGAAAGCGGCCGGTTCAGCCAGGACGGGAAGACTTTCTATTTCAACGAAACGGTCTATCTCGACATCGTCGAGAACAAACGGATCGTGTCGGCCTATACCATGGCGAAGGACGAGCAGCGGCTTTCCGCGTCGATCGCGACCGTCGACCTCATACCGGAGGGCACCGGCACACGCGTCGTCTTCACGGAGCAGGGGGCATTCCTGGATGGGCTCGACAAGGTGGAATATCGCCGCGAGGGATGGGAGCAACTGATCGGATTTCTGGCGGCCGAGCTCGGTGAGAAGGCTGAACCGGCCTGAAACCTTGAACAGGTTCCTCTTCCGGTCATTCGCGGCTGCCGAGAATGACCGGAAGAGGCAATGTTTGCGGCGTGCGGCTGGCCTGGCGGCTTATGCCGCCTTCTGCCCCGCGCCATACGGGTCGAAGCGCCCGTAGAAGGTTTCGCCCTTTTCCGCCATCTCCTTCAAAAGCGGCGTCGGCCGGAAGTGGTCGCCATGGTCCGCGGCGAGCTTTTCGCAAAGCTCGACGAAGGCTTTCGCACCCATGCCGTCGATGTAGGAGAGCGTGCCGCCGGTGTAGGGCGCAAAGCCGAAGCCGAGGATCGAGCCGACATCGGCTTCGCGCGGGTCGGTGACGATGCCCTCCTCGATCGTACGCGCGGCTTCGAGTGCGATCGTCACGAGCAGGCGCTGCTTGAGCACACCGACCTCGATCTCGCCGGCATCCTTCTGCGGGTAGAGCTCCTTCAGGCCCGGCCAGAGATATTTCCTGGCCGGCTTTGCCGGATACTCGTAGAAACCCTTGCCGTTCTTGCGGCCGCGCCGGTCGAGCTCGTCGACCATCTTGTCGATCAGCGCCATGTGCCTGAGATCGACGGCCTTGTCGCCGAGATCGGCAACGGCCGCCTTCAGGATCTTCTGGCTGAGGTCGATCGCCACCTCGTCGTTGAGCGACAGCGGTCCGACCGGCATGCCGGCCATCTTGGCGGCGTTCTCGATCATCGCCGGCGGTACGCCCTCGATCAGCATGTCATAGGCTTCGTGGATATAGCGGAAGACGCAGCGATTGACGTAGAAGCCGCGCGTGTCGTTGACGACGATCGGCGTCTTCCTGATCGCCGCGACATAGTCGAGCGCGGCCGCGAGCGCACGGTCTCCGGTCTCCTTGCCGAGGATCACCTCGGTCAGCATCATTTTCTCGACCGGCGAGAAGAAATGAATGCCGATGAACCGGTCCGGGCGTTTGGAATTCCTGGCGAGGCCGGTGATCGGCAGCGTCGAGGTGTTGGAGGCGAAGATCGCGTCCTCGGCGATCACCGCTTCGACCTTCTCGATCACGTCCTTCTTGACCTGCCGGTCCTCGAAGACCGCCTCGATGACGAGGCCGGCATCCCTGAGATCGCCATAGTCCGCCGAAGGTGTGATGCGCGAAAGCAGCGCTTCGCCTTCCTCCTTGGTCAAGCGTCCCTTACCGATCGCGTCCTTGACCAGGCCTTCCGAATGCGTCTTGCCCTTTTCGGCAGCTTCCATGTCGCGGTCGATGAGGGTGACGGGGATGCCGCCCGCCGCGGTTACATAGGCGATCGAGGCGCCCATGAAACCGGCGCCGACGACGCCGACTTTCTTGAGCTCGGTCTTCGGTACACCGGCCGGCCGGCGCGCGCCCTTACCGAGTTCCTGCATCGAGACGAACAGCGACCGGATCATCGAGAAGGCTTCGGTCGTCTGCAGGATTTCGGTGAAATAGCGCTGCTCGATCTTCAAAGCCGTATCGAAGGGAACCTGCAGCCCCTCATAGACGCATTTCAGGATCGCGATCGCGCCGGGGTAATTGCCGTAGGTCTCGCGGCGCAGGATGCCGGAGGCGGCCGGCCAGAGCTGCGCGGAGGCGGGCGTCCAGATGCCGCCGCCCGGCAGCTTGAAGCCCTTCTCGTCCCAGGGCTGAACCGGCTTCAGGCCGTTCTTGATCATCGCCTTGGCAGCCTCGATCAGCTTGTCCGGATCGACCACCTCGTGGACGAGCCCCATGGCCTTTGCCCGCGCCGGCGTGAGCGAGGAGCCGGTCGTCATCATCTGCAGCGCGTCCTGCGTATTGGTCAGCCGCGGAACGCGCTGGGTGCCGCCGGCGCCCGGGAAAATGCCGACCTTGACCTCGGGAAGCGCGATCTTCACCGATTTCGCATTGGAGGCGACACGGCCGTGGCAGGCGAGCGACATCTCGAAGGCGCCGCCCATGCAGGTGCCGTTGATGGCCGACACCCAGGGCTTGCCCGAGGTTTCGAGCTTGCGGAAGAGACCCGTCATCCGGCCCACGAGGTCGAAGAGTTTCCGGGCCGCGTTGTCCGGGTCCTTCTTCCTTTCCTCGGCCTGGAAGGTGAACATCGACTTGATCATCGAAAGGTCGGCACCCCCGGAGAAGGAGGATTTGCCGGAGGTGATGACCACGCCCTTGACGGCAGGATCTGCGGTCGTCTGATCGATAATGGCGTCGAGTTCCTTCATCACCTCTTCGGTGAAGACGTTCATCGACTTGTCGGGCATGTCCCAGGTGACCAGCGCAATGCCGTCGGCGTCGGTTTCGATCTTGAAGTTCGTGTAAGACATATTCTCTCTCCCGGGATCGGATCAGACGCGTTCGATGATCGTGGCGGTGCCCATGCCGGCGCCGATGCAGAGCGTCACCAGCGCCGTGTTGAGGTCGCGGCGCTCCAGCTCGTCGAGCACGGTGCCGAGGATCATCGCCCCGGTCGCGCCGAGCGGATGGCCCATGGCGATCGCGCCGCCATTGACGTTGATCTTATCGTGCGGGATGTCGAAAGCCTGGCAGTAGCGCAGCACGACGGCCGCGAAGGCCTCATTGAGCTCGAACAGGTCGATGTCGGAGAGCTTCATGTCGGCCCGCTTCAGGAGCTTCTCGGTGACGTCGACCGGCCCGGTCAGCATCAGGGCCGGGTCGGAGCCGATATTGGCGAAGGCGCGGATGCGGGCGCGGGGTTTGAGCCCCATGGCTTCGCCGCCGGCCTTGGAGCCGATGAGCACGGCCGCGGCGCCATCGACGATGCCGGAGGAATTGCCGGCGTGGTGGACATAGTTGATGCGCTCGATCTCCGGATGCGCCTGGATGCCGACGGCCTCGAAGCCGCCCATCTCGCCGGGCATCTGGAAGGAAGGGTTGAGCGAGGCCAGCGCCTGCATGTCGGTGCCGGGGCGCATATGCTCGTCGCGGTCGAGAATGACCAGGCCGTTCTGGTCCTTGACCGGGACGACCGAGTTCTTGAAATAACCCTTCTCCCAGGCATTGGCGGCGCGCTTCTGGCTTTCCACCGCATAGGCGTCGACGTCGTCGCGCGAGAAACCGTATTTCGTGGCGATCAGGTCGGCCGAAACGCCCTGCGGCATGAAATAGGCGGGCAGGTTGACCGAGGGGTCCATGAACCAGGCGCCGCCCGACATGCCCAGGCCGACGCGGGACATCGACTCGACGCCGCCGGCGATCACGATGTCGTCCGCTCCTTGTGCGATCTTCGCAGCGCCGAAATTGACCGCGTCGAGGCCGGAGGCGCAGAAGCGGGAGATCTGCATGCCGGGCGCACGCGTCGAATAGCCGGCCTCGAAGGCTGCAGCTTTCGGGATGACCGCACCCGCATCCATGACCGGGTCGACGCAACCCATGATGACGTCGTCGACCGTCGAAGTGTCGAGCCCGTTGCGATCGCGCACGGCCTCGAGCACCTTGGCCGCGAGCCGCACGGAGGGCACCTCGTGCAGCGCGCCGTCCTTCTTGCCACGGCCGCGCGGCGTGCGCACGTGGTCGTAAACGAAGACTTTCGTCATCTCTTGATCTCCCTTTCGGCGGCGTTTCCTCGGGCCGCGCATTATCAATCGGAGCGGGATTCGGGCGGAAGCCGCTCTCGCTTTCGATCCGGCTCCAGTCTGAAATCAGAACGCGGCCGCGTCCAGCGCCATCATCGTGTCGGCGCCGGTTTCGATACGGATCTTGCGCAACTCCGTTTCAGGCAGGATGCGCTCCATGAAGAACCTCGCCGTGATCAGCTTGTTCTTGAGATAGTCCGCGCGTTGCGTTTCGCCAGCGGCAAGCTTCTCCTCCGCCGTCTTCGCCATCCGCGCCCACATATAGCCGAGGACGACGAGGCCGAAGAGATGCATATAGTCGGTAGAGCCGGCTCCGGCATTGTCGGGCTTGGCCATGGCGTTCTGCATGAACCACATCGTCGCGGCCTGCAGGTCGTTCAGCCCTTTCTTCAAGGCCTTGGTGTAGCCCGAGAGCTTTTCGTCGCCGCGGTTCTCCTCGCAGAAGTCGCCGATCTCCTTGAACAGCGCCATGACGGCGCGGCCGCCGTTCATCGCGAGCTTGCGGCCAACCAGGTCGAGCGCCTGGATGCCGTTGGCACCCTCGTAGATCATGGCGATGCGGGCGTCGCGCACATACTGGCTCATGCCGTGCTCTTCGATATAGCCGTGGCCGCCGAAGACCTGCTGGGCCATAACCGCATGATCGAAGCCCTTGTCCGTCAGCACGCCCTTGAGGATCGGCGTCATCAGACTGAGGATGTCGTCCGCCGTCTGGCGCTCCTCTTCGCTGTCTGAACGATGGGCGATGTCCGACTTCAGCGCCGTCCAGAGCGTGAAGGCGCGGCCGCCTTCGTTGAAGGCCCTGATCGTCATCAGCGTGCGGCGGATGTCCGGATGGACGATGATCGGATCGGCCTTCTTGTCCGGCGCCTTGGGGCCGGAGAGGGAGCGGCCCTGGATGCGTTCGCGCGCGTAGCTCGCAGCATTCTGATAGGCGACTTCGGCGATCGAAAGCCCCTGCATGCCGACGGCAAGCCTGGCCTCGTTCATCATCACGAACATGGCGCTGAGGCCCTTGTTCTCCGTGCCGATCAGGTAGCCGGTCGCCTCGTCATAATTCATGACGCAGGTCGCGTTGCCGTGGATGCCCATCTTGTGTTCGATCGCGCCGCAGGAAACGCCGTTGCGTTCGCCCGGCTCGCCGCTCGCGTCGAGCTTGAATTTCGGCACGATGAAGAGCGAGATGCCCTTTACACCGTCAGGCGCGCCCTCGATGCGCGCCAGCACCAGGTGGACGACATTCTCCGCCATGTCGTGCTCGCCGGCGGAGATGAAGATCTTCTGGCCGGAGATCCTGTAGGAGCCGTCGCCGTTCGGCACGGCCTTGGTGCGCAGCAGGCCCAGGTCGGTGCCGCAATGGGGCTCCGTGAGGTTCATCGTGCCGGTCCAGGTGCCGTCGACCATTTTGGGCAGATAGGCCCGCTTCTGTTCCTCGGAACCATGCACCAGGATCGCCGCGATCGCCCCCTGCGTCAGGCCCGGATACATCATAAGCGACATGTTGGCTGCGGACATGAATTCGCCGACGGCGGTGTGGAGCGTGTAGGGCAGGCCCTGGCCGCCGAATTCTTCCGGGGCGGCAAGGCCAAGCCAGCCGCCTTCGCGATAAAGGTCGTAGGCTTCCTTGAAGCCCTTGGGTACGGTGACGGAGCCGTCCTCGTGACGCTTGCAGCCCTCCTGGTCGCCGGAAAGATTGATCGGGAAGAGGACCTCTTCTGCGAGCTTTGCGGCCTCGCCGAGGATCGCGGCCGTCATGTCCGGCGTCACATCCGCAAAGCCGGGGAGATTGTGGTAGCGCTCGATGCCGAGCACGTCGTTGAGGATGAACAGGGTGTCGTCGACCGGAGCCTTGTAGATGGGCATGCTTTTCCTCGCCTTGATGTCCTTTCGGGCCGCGCCGCACGGCAGACCCGCTTCCCACTGTGTCGAGCGCGCACCGGTGGCGGTGTGCGACTTGGACGGATGCTACCGAACTTTGACGTTTGCGTAAACGTCAAACTTCTCGCGAAGCGAAAGTTTCGCTCCTGCCTCCCGCCGCCCCAAGTGACCATCGGGCAGGAGATGGCGGCGGACCGGGCGACAATAAATCGTTAAAAATCGGATCGGTTAACGGCTTATTTACCACGTTTAATGAATTGTGCGCTTTGAGATGGTCAAAGCTGCAACCGGTCCCGTCTTTGCATTGTTGCGGCTTTGCCCACATCGGCGGTGCCGCCGAAGTTGGGGCGATAGCCGGGGAAGCCCGGGCTCCTTCGGCGGCTTCGGTGACGGTCGAATTTATAGGGCCAAAGCGACACAGGGGCGAAGAGGCAATGAACGGATCGCGATCCACTTCTCAGCGCATGGGCAGCCCGTCCTATGGCGACCGGCCGTCGCTCGATGCCCTGAACCGCACCATCGAAGGGCTCGAAGCGCGCATCGAGGGGCTCATGAGCAGCGTCAGCCGCGAGACGCGGCAGCCGGAGCGGCCGCGTCCGGCCCCAAGCGAAGCGGTCTCCGAGATCATCGACCGCCAGCGGGCGCTCAATGCGGCGCGCGAGCGGTCGCCGCTGCGCGAACGCGCTGCGCCGAGCGAATCCGATCGCCTCGCTCCGACCCGCCTCGCGGCAGAGGCACGCTACCAGCCTCCTCAGGCAGCAGCCGCGCCATCGGGACGCTCTTCGGCTGCAGCGGATATCGCCGAGGCGCTGGTCGGTCTGAGGCATGAGCTGAAGCGCGATCTCGATGACGGCCTGTCCCGCGAGATGCACGCGCTGAGGTCGGAAATCCGGGGCATAAAGGCCGAAGCCGCCCAGGATCGCCGTTTCGCCGAGGACGTGCGGCACGATATCGAGCGGCTTTCAGCCGGCATCAAGGAACTTGGCCGGCAGGCTTCGCCCGCCGAGGCCGATGCGCTCAGGATCGAATTCGATGACCTGAGGTCAATGCTCGAAGGCCTCGCTCGCGAAGACAGCATGCGCCGCATGGAAAACCGCTGGACCGGCGTCGAGGACCGGCTGAACGCCTTCGACCAGAACCGCGACGATGAGCTGGTCGCGCTCGCCTACCGGCTCGACGAGATCAAGGCGCAGATCAATTCCCTGGACAGGGGCGCCGGAGTCGAGGTCCTCGAGAGCAAGCTGGTCGCGGTCGCCCAGGCGATCGAGATGCTCGGACGCCAGATCCAGCCGGACGAGAGGCGCCTGGCCCCGCAATTCGCCGATCTCGACAAGCGGCTCGATGAGATCAGCCGGGCGATCGCCGCCGGCAGCCGCAATGTGGCCGGCACCGACGGTTCATTCGTTGATCGTCTGGAGAACAGGCTCGGCGATCTGTCCCGGCAGATCGACACCCTCTCCAATCCTGTCGATTCCGGCCTCGGCGCGCGGATCGAGGCGCTGGCAGCTCGCGTAGAGGACCTTGCCGGCGAGAAGGCGGCGGCCCGATTGGAAGAGCGCCTGGACCAGCTTTCCGCGGTGCTGGAGCACAACCGGCCAGGCGCGGAGCCGGATCTTACAGATCGTCTTGCCGACATTTCCCGGAAGATCGAAGCCCTCTCGGGCGACAGCATCACCGATGCATTGGCTGAGCGCCTCGACGATCTCGCCCGCCGTATCGATGGGCTTGCGGGCAATGTCGAGCCCTCGGCGGACACGCGCTTCGATCGCCTCGAGGATCGCTTGGCAGGTATCGCCCAGCGCCTGGAGGAGACGCATGCCGCGCCCTTCGACGACCGGCAGGCGCTGCGCAATCTCGAAGCTCAGATCGGAAATCTCTCGACGCTGATCAGCCAGTCCCACGGTGAGACGGCAGGCGTGCCCGCGGAATTCGAGAGCCGCATGAATACGCTGGAAGACTATCTCGCGACCAGCGACGAGTATATTATCGAGGCTGCCCGGCAGGCCGCGGAAGCGGTGATGGAGGCATATTCCAGAAACACCGCACCGCAGATGGCGGCGAGTACCGACATGGCGGCCATCTCGGCGCTCGCCGAGGATCTGCGTACATTGGAGGAACTCAGCCGTTCGAGCGACGAACGGACCGCGCGCACCTTCGAGGCGCTGCATGAAACGCTCGTCCATATCGCCGAGAAACTGGAGCGGCTGGAAGAGCGGGAGCCTCCGGCTTCTCATGCTCCGATGCCCAAGGCTGCGCCCCTCGAAGCCGCGGGCACTTTGACGAAGGCGGAACGCGACGAGGACGTGGAACGCGCGGCACACGCGCTCGCGGCCGAAAGCGAAACCTCCATCCACGCACCGGTGGCGGCCGCGGCTGAGGCGAATGATGCCGCCGAAGTCGCAATGGTCGAAGACGGCGAGATCAAGGTGGAGGCCCGTGCGGCGAAGACGGGCCTGCTTGCCGGTCTGACCCGGCGCTTCGCGCCGAAGCAGAACGAGGGAATGCCGATCCAGGCGCGGCAGATGGTCGAGCCCGCCCCCTCGATCGACCCCTCCGAAATGCTCGCTCCCGAGGATGCCAATCAGCTCCTCGAGCCCGGCTCCGGCGTGCCGGACGTCAAGAAGATCCTCGAGCGCGTCCGTGCCGGTCAGATTGCCCGTGGCGCGCAGGAGGCGAACGAGGGCGAAAAGGCGGACTTCATCGCTGCCGCGCGGCGCGCGGCGCAGCTGGCCGTCGAGGAATCCGATACGCTCAACCGCGTCAAGGAAAGCAAGGCGCCATCCGCCGTCGGCGGCGCGCTCGCCCGCCACCGCCGTCCGATCCTGATTGCGGTCGGCGCCGTGCTGCTCGCGATCATGTCCTATCCGCTCGTCAGCACGGTGCTGAAAGGCAAGGAGGCCCCGAGCGCTCCGCCGGTTGCAGCGATCGAGCGCAGGGCAGAGGTTGCGGAGCCGAAGGCCGCCGTCGACCGCGTCGTCCAAACGGCAGCTACCGCGAAGATTGGGGAAGAGCCTAGGGCTCCTGCCGGTGCGGAGAAGACGGATGCGCCGGCGATAGCGGCAAAACAACCGCCAACGCAGCCAGCCGCCGCCGAGGCCGGCAAGATTGACGAGGCCATTGGTGGCGCTGGCGACGGCCAGGCGGCGTTGATGCGGCCGGCGGAGGCGCAAACGCCTGGACCCATCTCGACCTTGCAGCCGTCTTCAGAAAGTTCAGCCGCTGAGCCGGCCAAGATGAGCGAGATCGTTCTGCCGGAGGGCTTCGGACCGCCCGCGCTCGTAACCGCGGCCAAGGGCGGCGACCCTCTCGCCTTCTACGAAATAGGCGCCCGCTTCACGGAAGGGCGGGGTGTCGGGGAAGATCGGGCGGAAGCCGTCAAATGGTATCAGCGCGCCGCCGACGCCGGCGTGGTACCGGCCGAGTACCGGCTCGCCAACCTTTATGAGAAGGGCGCGGGCGTTCAGCGCGACGCAGCAAAGGCCAAGGCGCTCTATCTCAAGGCGGCTGCGGCCGGCAACGCCAGTGCGATCCATAATCTCGCCGTCATGCTCGCCGGCGGCCGGGACGGCGCGCCGGATCTCGCCGAAGCGGCCAAATGGTTCGAGAAAGCCGCCAATCTCGGCGTTCGCGACAGCCAGTTCAACCTCGCCGTCCTCTATGCGCGGGGCGACGGTCTGGCCCGAAATCTGGAAGATTCCTACAAATGGTTTGCTATCGCGGCCCGCGACGGTGACAAGGATGCGGCAGAAAAGCGCGACGAGATCGCCAAGGCGCTGAAGCCCGAGGAGCTTTCGAGTGCCAAGGCAAAAGTCGACGCCTGGAAGGCTCAGCCTCTCGACGCCGAGGCGAACACGGTGGAGGTTCCGGATGCCTGGGTCGGTCCACCGACCAAGACGGCCACCGTCGATATGACCAGAGCCGTTCGCAACATCCAGGCGATCCTCAACAATAACGGCTTCGATGCCGGCAAGCCGGACGGCCAGGTAGGCCAGAAGACGACTGCCGCCATCAAGGCCTTTCAGAAATCGGTCGGCCAGGAGCCGACCGGTGAGATCACCGATGGGCTGGTCCGGGAGCTTTTGAAGCGGAACAGCTGAACCGTTTCAGCGGTTCCGCGCATGTCGTGGTGCCATAAGGCCGCAGGCGTGCCTGCGGGGCCGCGCATGTCCCTGAAAAGGTTGACAGCTCTGGCCCGGGAGCGCATGAGAGAAAGTGTCGCCCGTTTCTCCCTCAGGGGCGCGAACGGTCCACCAATACATCCCCGTCCGTGGTTGATCATGTACCACTTCGAAGGATAGCGCCGTGCGCCTCTTCGGGCGCGTGAAGCTTGAGAATAGTGAAACATTGCACAATTCCTCAATTGTTTGCGGTTAGGAATTGTGGAGGAGCAATTTCCGCCCGCACTGCGGGCCGCTGGCATATCGAGGTGCGGCCGTGACGGTCTATCTGCCCATTGCTGAGTTGTCGGTGAACATCTTCATCATTCTCGGCATGGGCGCGGCCGTCGGTTTTCTGTCCGGCATGTTCGGCGTCGGCGGCGGGTTTCTGATCACGCCGCTCCTGATCTTCTACAATATTCCGCCCGTCGTGGCGGTGGCGACCGGCGCCAACCAGGTGGTCGCCTCGTCGATATCAGGGGCGATCGCCCATTTCCGCCGCGGCACCATCGATATCAAGCTCGGCACGGTGCTCCTGTGCGGCGGCCTTGTGGGCGCGACCGTCGGCGTCTGGCTGTTCTCGCTGCTCAGGAGCATCGGCCAGCTCGATCTGGTGATCTCGCTGCTTTACGTGGTACTTCTCGGCTCGGTCGGCGCGCTGATGCTGTGGGAGAGCATCGGCGCCATGCGCAAGGCGGCGAAGAACCAGCCGGCGCAGCTCAGGCGGCCCGGGCAGCACAATTGGATCCACGGCCTGCCGCTGAAGATGCGCTTCAAGAAGTCGAAGATCTATCTGAGTGTCATCCCCGTGGCGACGCTCGGCTTTTCCATCGGCGTGCTGACCTCGGTGATGGGCGTCGGCGGCGGCTTCATCATGGTGCCGGCCATGATCTATCTGTTGCGCATCCCGACCAGCGTCGTCGTGGGCACCTCGCTCTTCCAGATCGTCTTCGTCTCCGCCTATACGGTGATCGTCCAGGCCTCGACCAACTACACCGTCGACATCGTGCTGGCCTTCGTGCTGATGATCGCCGGCGTCATCGGTGCGCAATATGGCGTGCGCGTCGGCCAGCGGCTGCGCGGCGAGCAGCTCAGGGCACTGCTGGCGCTGCTCGTTCTCGCCGTCGGCATCCGCCTGGCGGTCGAGCTCGTCATACCGCCGAAGGACATTTACTCGGTCGTATCCGCGGCGGCAGGCTTCTGATGCGCTCGCTTCTCCTTCACTCGCTCGTCGCCCTGGTTCTCGCCGTCGCCACCCCGGCCGCAGCGCAGGTTCTGGAGCGCCAGGTCACCGACTTCACCGAGAAGCTCGAGATCGGCATCTCGACGGAAGAGATTGCCATCACCTCCGATTTCCGCGGCGCCGACCTGACGATCTTCGGCGCCATCGATGGTTTCGACCCCAGCCTCCTGGCGCAGGGCAAATACAATATCATCGTCGCGCTGGAAGGGCCGAAGGACAATGCGACGGTGCGAAAGAAGGAGCGGGTATTCGGTATCTGGGTCAATACCCAGTCGATGACCTTCGAGCTCGTGCCGGAGGCCTACTCGCTTTCGAGTACCCGCGCCATCGAGACGATCGCGCCGCGGCGCGACATCGCCAATATGGGCATCGGCGTCGACCACATGCGCCTGGTGCCGCTCGGCTTCGTCGGCGACGGCAGCACGCTCGGCGAGTTCCGCAACGCCTTCCGGAGGATTCGCGAGACGAGCGGCGTCTATCAGCGGGATCCGGGCGGGGTGCAGTTCATCAGTTCGAGCCTGTTCAAGGCCTCGGTGCGGCTGCCGGCCAACGTCCCGAACGGCATCCATGTCGTACGCGCCTATCTCTTCCGCGATGGCGTCTTCGTCGCCGCCAAGGCTCTTCCGCTCAGGGTGGTGAAGACCGGCCTCGAACAGGCGATTACCCGCGCCGCCCACGACCAGCCGGTGATCTACGGTCTCCTGGCCGTAACCCTCGCCGTCGTCACCGGCTGGGGTGCCAGCCTGCTCTTCCGCAAGGAGTGAGGGAGCCGGCAAATGGAGTTGGCGTTCCATTTTGCGTTATGGCGGTTTAAGGAAGCACGGGCATCGGCGGCGAACGATGCGAAACTTGAGGAAACCCCATGAAACCGATTTTCGTGCAACTGCAATGCGCCCCCGGCAAGACCTATGAGGTGGCCGACGAGATTTACCGCAAGGAGATCGTCTCGGAGATGTATTCGACCAGCGGTGACTATGATCTGCTTCTGAAGGTCTACGTCGAGGAAGGCCAGGACATCGGAAAGTTCATCAACGACAATATCGCCACGGTTCCCGGCATCTCTCGCTCGCTGACGACGCTGACTTTCAACGCGTTCTAGAGAGCGGGGTGAGGAAAAGTGTGGGCGGTTTTCCGCCCGCACCCCGCTCCAACCCTTTTCGAAACTACGCACTTCCGGACGGAAAACCGTTACACACTTTTCCTGGAAGTGCTCCAACCTCACCCGAGAAGGTTGGCGAAGCGCACCGAATAGATCCGGTCGCGGCCGAGCATGTGGGCGACGAGCTGCTGCCGGTCGAAGAGGCCGCTCATCTCACGGTGCCTGAGGTCGAGACCTCCCGTCGTGACCCCGAAAGCAGGCATGACGAGGCGCTTGCCGTCGGTCGCGAAGCAGGCGCGCCTCACCGATCTTTCCCGCCGCCTCACCGTCGCCGAGGGATGCAGGTGGCCGGCGATCTCGCCGATCCCGTCGCGTCTCGAAGGTTCGTGCCGGAAGACCAGGCCCGCGTGGCGGAGCTCGTCCATGGAGGCGCCGGGCAGCCCCTGTGCGCCGTCCGGATCATGATTGCCGTTGATCCATATCCATTCGCGGCCACAGGCCATGGCCGCGATCATCTGGCGGAAGGTTTCCGGCATTGCAGCCGATCCCTTCCGGTCGTGGAAATTGTCGCCGAGGCTGATGACCGTCGCGGGTTCGTGGCGGGCGATGACCGCATCCAATATCCGGAGCGTCGCAAGCGTATCGTAGGGAGGCAGCATCATGCCGCGCCGGGCAAAGGCGGAGCCTTTTTCGAGATGGAGGTCGGATACGACGAGCGTCCGGCTTTCGGGAAAGTAGAGACCGCCGAGCGGATCGCAGATCGCGGCGACTCCATTGATGGACGTGCGCGCGTGCAGGGATGGGTTGACGGCAGGTGATGTCGCGTAGATGAGCCGATGCATGGTCATTGCGGTGTTCTTGTGAGTGGGCGAGAAAGGCTTCTTTCCTCGGGTTTGCCCCTCACCCTAACCCTCTCCCCGCATGCGGGGAGAGGGGACGTGCCCCACGATACGCCGGTGAAAACGGTAGTGGCGGCGCTTGCCGCGGGTCCCTTCTCCCCGCCTGCGGGGAGAAGGTGCCGGCAGGCGGATGAGGGGCGCCGCGGAGGGGTCCGACAGGGATCAGAGGATTTTCGCTCTCTCATAGTTCTCTCATCCATCCGTACCGTGACCGCCCATCGCCTCGTTGATCAGATCGTCGGCCGCTTCCGTGAGCAGGAAGTCCTGTGCTTCTCCATGCACCGATTCCCGCCCGATCTCCAGCATGACTGGTATGGCAAGCGGCGAGATCTGATCGAGCCTGCGGTGGGTGATATGGCCCTTGATCCGCTTGAGCATGGAGCCGAGGCGGCCGATGTCCAAAAGTCCCGTGGCCGCATCATTGCGCGTCGCCTCGAGGAGAATGTGATCCGGCTCGTGCGCGCGCAATACGTCGTAAATGAGGTCGGCGGAAACGGTTATCTGCCGCCCGGTCTTCTCCCTGCCGGGGTGGCGCTGCTCGATTAGTCCGGCGATGACCGCGCAATTGCGGAAGGTACGTTTCAGGAGGAAGGATTCGTTCAGCCACGCCTCCAGATCGTCGCCCAGCATATCCTCGTCGAAGAGCTGGCCGAGCGACGGCGCCCGCGCCCGGAACGCCGCGCCCATGTCGTCGAGCGCCCAGACGGCGAGCGAATAGTCGGTCGCGACGAAGCCGAGCGGCTTCAGGCCGGCACGGTCGAGACGGCGGGTAAGGAGCATGCCGAGCGTCTGGTGGGCGAGCCTGCCTTCGAAGGCGTAGATGACCATGTAGTGCCGGCTGCCCCGCGGGAAGGTCTCGATCAGGAGTTCGTCGTCGCGCGGAAGCATCGACACGTCGCCCTGCAGCGCCAGCCAGTCCCTGACCTGGTCGGGCAGACCGGCGCGGCGCGCCGGATCGGCGAGCATCTTTCTTACCTGTGCTGCGAGATAGGTGGAGAGCGGAAACTTGCCGCCGGCATAACTCGGCACCTTGGGATCGAAGGAAAAGGCCTGCGAAACCAGGCACTCGTTCTCGCGGATGCCTTCGAAGCGCAGCACCTTGCCGGAAAAGAGGAAGGTGTCGCCCGGTGAAAGCATTTCGAGGAACGATTCCTCGACTTTGCCGAGCGACATGCCGCCGCGGCCAAGCGAACCGCGCTGGTTGCGCTTGACCATGCGGATGTTCAGCATCGGCGACTCGACGATCGTTCCGACATTGAGGCGGTATTGCTGCGCAACCATCGGGTTGGAGACCCGCCAGAGCCCGTCCTTCGTCTTTCGGATGCGGGCATAGCGCTCATAGGTGCGGAGGGCATAGCCGCCTGTGGCGACGAGATCGACGGCCCGCTCGAAGGTTTCCCAGGCAAGCCGGGCATAGGGCGCGGCGCTGATCACCTCTTCATAGAGTTCCAGCGCATCGAAAGGCTGCGCGCAGGCCATGCCGAGGATGTGCTGCGCCAGCACGTCGAGCGCACCCTTGCCGATCGACGGCGTGTCCTGAGCGCCGACGTAATTGGCGTCGAGCGCCGCCTGGCACTCCATGACCTCGAAACGGTTGGCCGGAACCAGGATGGCGCGGCTCGGTTCGTCCATGCGGTGGTTGGCGCGGCCGATGCGTTGCGCAAGCCGGCTTGCTCCCTTCGGCGCTCCGACATGGACGACCAGATCGACGTCGCCCCAGTCGATGCCGAGATCTAGGGTCGACGTGGCGACGACGGCGCGCAGACGGTTTTCGGCCATTGCCGCCTCGACCCTGCGGCGCTGGGCGACATCGAGAGAGCCGTGGTGCAGAGCGATCGGCAGATCGTCGTCGTTGATCTTCCAGAGTTCCTGGAACAGCATCTCGGCCTGGCTGCGGGTGTTGACGAAGAGCAGCGTCGTTCGGTGTTCCTTGATGGCGGCGTAGACGTCCGGGATTGCATAACGCGCCGAATGCCCGGCCCAAGGCACCTGGTTCTCGGTCCGCAGGATGGAGATCTCGGGCTTTGCGCCCCCGGAAACGGTGATCAGCCCCGCATGGTTCTCCTTGGCGAGAAATTGAGCGACCAGCCAGCGCTGCAGATCCATCGGATCGGCGACCGTAGCCGAAAGCCCCATCGTCTGGAGACGGGGCGCCAGGCGGCGCAGCCGCGCGAGGCCGAGCGATAGGAGATGGCCGCGCTTCGACATCACCAGCGAGTGCAGCTCGTCCAGAACCACATAGCGCAGGTCCTTGAAGAAGCGCTCCGCCTCGCCATTGGCCAGAAGCAGCGCGAGCTGCTCCGGTGTCGTGAGCAGTATGTCGGGCGGGTTGAGCTTCTGCCTCTGCCGCTTGCCCTGCGGCGTGTCGCCGGTACGGTTTTCGATACTCACCGGCAGCCCCATCTCGCCGACCGGTTTCATGAGGTTGCGCTCGATGTCGACGGCAAGCGCCTTGAGCGGCGAGATGTAGAGCGTGTGGATGCCGGTGAAGGGCGCGCCGGGCGGGATCCTGCCGCGCCTGGTGATGTCGACGAGCGAAGGCAGAAAGCCGGCGAGCGTTTTGCCGGCTCCGGTCGGCGCGATCAGAAGCGTGCTCTCGCCCGCCTCGGCGCGTGACAGAAGTTCGAGCTGATGGGCGCGCGGACGCCAACCCTTTTCGGCGAACCACCGGAGAAAGGGTGCCGGCAACGTCAGGGCGTCGCCTTCCGGCGACGGAGAATCGATCCTGTCCACGGAGAACAAAGGTAGATCAAACGCGGCAAAAGAGAAGCCGGCATTCTTCGTGCTGTTGCAAGGATTGACTCGAAACGCGAATCGTAGATAAATTTTATCTACGATAGGAGGCGCGAATGAAACTCGGCGACGGCGTCGAACAGGCCATTCACAGCGTGACGATGCTGAGCTGTCTTGAGCCTGGCAGTACCCTGTCGGCCGCAGCGCTCGCCGAGTTCCACGGCGTCTCGACCAGTTACCTGCTGAAGCATCTGCAGGCGATGTCTGGGGCCGGACTGCTCGAGGCCGTGCCGGGGCCGAAGGGCGGCTACCGGCTTGCACGCGCGCCCGAGAAGATCACCCTGCTCGATATCGTCCTCGCGGTGGAGGGGCCGGAGCCGGCCTTTCGCTGCAACGAAATCCGCCTTCGCGGCCCCAATCCCTATTCCTGCAAGCCGGCCGCGCCGTGCACGATCAATGTCGCGATGCTCAGGGCCGAGCAGGCCTATCGCGCCGAACTCCGGCGCGTGACCATCGCCGCCATCATGGCCGACCTGAAAGCTATCGACCGCGACGGGGCGATCGCGGCGCGAACGAACGGTTTTCTCGCCCTTCATGAACGGAAATCGGGCAACGCCGCCTGATGTGAATCACCATCCAATCAGCCAAACAGGAGAAGATCATGCAGTCACGTGTGAATTTTGCGAAAGCCGCTCCGGACGCCTACAAGGCGGTCGCCGCGCTCGACAGCTATGTCAAAGGCTCGGGAATCGAGCCTCGCCTTATCCACCTGATCAAGCTGCGCGCATCGCAGATCAATGGCTGCGCCTATTGCGTGGACATGCACACCAAGGAGGCGCGCCACAGCGGCCTCAGTCAGCAATGGATCAACCTCGTCTGTGTCTGGCGGGAATCGCCGCATTTCGATGAGCGCGAACGGGCGGTCCTCGGCTGGACCGAGGCGCTGACCAATGTGGCGGAGACACGCGCGCCCGACGACGCCTATGAGGCGCTCAAGGCGCATTTCAACGAGGAGGAAATGACCAAGATCACCGTCGCGATCGGCGCCATCAACGTGTGGAACCGGCTGTGCGTCGGCTTCCGCGCCTTGCCCCCGATCGACGCGCCGGCCATGGCGGCTTAGAGCGGGATGTTTCCCTGAAGCTCTGGGCGTTACAGCGCGATATAGCGGTCGGCGCGGTGGTTGATCGCCACGAAAAGGTTGAGGACCACCGCTCCGAGCACCGACCAGATGACGACCGTCGGCGTCGTCACGAAGAATGCTGCCGCGAGAACGACCAAGTCGATCGCGAGTTGCACCAGACCGGCGCGAATGCCGAAGCGCTCCTGCAGGTAGATGCCCAATATGCCGACGCCGCCGAGGCTCGCGCGGTGGCGGTAGAGCGCCAGGAGACCGTATCCGAGGAGAAGGCCGCCGATGAGAGCGGCCCAGCCGGGGTGGATCTGCCCGATCTCGAAGAGACGCGATTGCATGTCGGTCAGGAACGAGGTGAGCGCAATGGCAATGAAGGTCTTGAGCGTGAAGGCCGGACCGAGCCGCTTCAGCGACAGGTAGAAGAACGGCAGATTGAGCAGGAAGAAGGTGAGACCGAAATTCACGCCCGTGGCGTAATGCAAAAGAAAGGCGACGCCTGCGGTGCTGCCGGTCAGAAGTCCGGCACTCGCCAGGAAATAGAGACCGAGGGCGGCGACAAGGCTGCCCGAAAAGACGCCTTGAACGTCCTCCACGGGCGTGTGCCGTGTGGGACTGGTATTCCAGAGACCGAAAACGCTGCTTGCCTGTGCCATGGCTGACCCTCAGATCGCGATGGCATCACCATTGCTGCAGCGCACAAAAATACAAGCAAAATATGTAAGCAATGCTGACCTATTTTCGCCGCCCGGTCGGGGCTGCATCAAGCCGGCTTGCAGGCGAGGAACAATATCCCAGCGACGGGCTCGCCGGCATCCCTGCGGATGATCGTGCGCTCGGTCGCGATCATGGACAGGCCGCTCTCTTTGCAGAGGGAGGCGATATAGGCTTCCGGATGCGCGTAGCGCAGCGACGGACGCAGCACGAAGCCGTCGGCCCCGCATGCATCCTCGACGGAAAACGCGAAGAGCCCGCCCGGTGCGAGCAGGCGGTCGGCAATGACGAAGACACCTTCGAGATTGCCGAGATACATCAGCACGTCCGCCGCGCTGACGAGATCGGCACGCCGCTGCTCCAGCGCGCCGAACACGCCCGAATCCTCCGGAGCCAATGAAAGGTCCGCCTGGGCGAGGCGGTCATAGACACCCTTGGCTTCGGCCTTGGCGAGCATATTGGCGGAAAGATCGAAACCCTCGAGGAAATCGGCGCGATCGCGGATACGCTCGCCGAAGAGCCCGGTGCCGCAGCCGAGATCGGTGACGTGGCGAAACCGCCCGCCGCCGTTCACCCGGCCGATCACGGCCGCAAGCTTCTCCGGGACGCTGTAGCCGAGCTTTTCGACGAGCGCGTGGTCGAAGCGCTCGGCATAGTCGTCGAAAAGGCGCTCGACGTAAACGCTCGGCGGCTGTTCGGGCGTCTCGGTAGCGCCGAGCAAAGCGAGCTTGAGGCTGGCGCCGAAGATGTCTTCCGGATTGAGCCGAAGCGTATTGCGCAGCGCGTCGACGGCTGCCTCTATTCGGCCCGATTTCTCTTCATAGTCCGCCAGCCGGAACCAGCCGGCCGCCCAGTCCGGGGCAAGCTCCAACGCCTGGGCCATGAGTTCCGCCGCACCTGGCGCATCGCCCGCTTCCGCAAGCATCTTCGCGTAGTCGGCGCGGCGGTCGGCGATCAGGTCGCCGGAGGAGAGCTGGTTGAAGGTCATGGAGATGCGGCTTGGTTGCGATGGACGCTTCTGACGCCGGAAAAGGCAAAATACAAGCGGATTCTGGAAGCGGCACCTGGGACCGTCATGCCTTGCACGCTTGGGAATGGCGGCTTATGTGAAGGGAAACAGGAGAAGTTCTCGCTGATGTCGGACGGAATAAACAAATTTTTGGGGGACTCGCCGCTACGCGTGCTCGTCAAGCTGCTGGTGGTGTCGATCCTGGTCGGCTTCGTGATGACGGTCTTCGACTGGTATCCGGCCGATATCTATTACGGTATCCGCAACTTCCTCCTCGATCTCTGGCGGACCGGATTCGCGGCTCTCGGACGGGTGGGCGACTACCTGCTCCTCGGCGCGGTCGTGGTCATTCCGCTCTTCATCATTCTGCGTCTCTTCAGCTATCGACGGTAAGCATGCACGACCAGATCTTCGTCGCCCGCAGACGGCTGCTTCTGCGTGCCGGTGCCGTGGTTTCCCTCGGCTTGATCACCGGCTGCACCACCTCGAACCTTCTTTCTCCGGACGGCGGTACGGGCAGCGATCAGACCGACGCGACGCTCGGCTACGTCAACACGTTGCGCAAGGGCAGGGGCCTTCCTGCGCTTTCCGGCGATCCGGTCGCTTCCGTTGCCGCCATGCATCAGGCAGCACGCATGGCGAGCGCGGGCAAGATGCGGCACAATATCGGCTGGCGGGACAGTTTCTATGATCGGATGAAGGGGCAGGGCGTCACGCTGCCGGCCGCCGAAAACATCGCCGTGGGTCAAAAGGACGCCGAGCGCGCCTACGATGCCTGGTACAATTCTCCGAAGCATCTCGAAAACATGCTCGGCAATTACCGGGGGCTCGGCGTCGCCGTGGCGCAGAATTCCGCTTCCGGAAACCGCCCCTATTGGGCCATGGTGCTCTGCAGCTGAGCTGATTCCCGGGTGAACTACGGAATCGGACCGTAGGGACAGGATCATGACGGCCACGCAAAGCCTCGAGCGCGACACGGACAATCCAGAAGCCGGACCTTTCCTGGTCACCAACCGGCTTATCTTCTCGATCGCCCTGCCGATGACGCTCGGCTTCCTGACGACGCCGCTGCTCGGCCTCGTCGACACGGCCGTCGTCGGCCGGCTCGGTCAGGCGGAGCTGCTCGCAGGTCTCGCGGTCGGCGCGGTGATGTTCGACCTCATCTTCACCACCTTCAATTTCCTGCGTGCCGCAACCACGGGTCTCGTCGCGCAGGCCTATGGCCGTGGAGACCGGCGCGAGCAGCAGGCGGTCTTCTGGCGTTCGCTCATGATCGCGCTCGTTACCGGCGCCGCCATCGTGCTTATATCGCCCATCCTGCTTTCCGCCGGTCTCTGGCTCATGGGGCCCGGTCCGGAAGTTGCGGAGGTGACGCGCACCTATTTCCTCTATCGCATCCTCTCCGGCCCGGCCGCCCTCGCCAACTACGCCATCCTCGGATTCGTGCTGGGGCGCGGCGAGGGCACTCTCGGCCTGATGCTGCAGACGCTGATCAATGGCACCAATATCGTGCTTTCGATCCTGCTCGGCCTCTTCCTCGGCTGGGGCGTGGCCGGCGTCGCGATCGGCACCGTGGCGGGGGAGGTGATCGGCGCGCTTGCGGGTTTTGCAATCGTCTACGGCCGTTTCGACAGCAAGGACGCGCCCGGTTGGGCGATGATCTTTGCGCGCGACCGCCTCAAGAAATTATTCGGCCTCAACCGCGATATCATGATCCGCTCCTTCGCCCTTCTGGCCGCCTTCACGCTCGTGACCCGGATCGGCACGTCCTTCGGGCCGGTGACGCTTGCGGCGAACGCAGTGCTGATGACGATCTTCCTTGTGGCCGGCTATTATCTCGACGGGCTCGCCACCGCAGCCGAGCAACTGACGGGCCGGTCGATCGGTGCCGGCTATCGCCCCGCTTTCGACCGGGTTCTGCGGATGACTGCCCTTTGGTCGCTCGGCCTCGCCGCATTGACCACGCTCGCGCTGCTCGCTTTCGGCAACGCCGTGGTGAACATGCTGACGACTGCGCCGGACGTGCGCGCGCTCGCCTATCAATATATGCCGTGGGCGGCCGTGACGGCGCTGACCGGCGCACTCGCCTTCCTGATGGACGGCGTCTTCATCGGTGCCGGCTGGTCGCGCGACATGCGCAACATGATGCTGGCTGCCTTCATCGGCTACGTGGCGGCGCTTGCCGTGCTCGTCCCTGCCTTCGGCAATCACGGTCTCTGGGCCGGGCTCAACCTGTTCCTGCTGCTGCGCGGCGCTTTCCTGCTGCTGATGATACCGCGTCGGGCGGCTCAGACGTTCCGGCCGCTCCAGTAGTCGAGCCGGCTGTCGCGTATGTCGCGGATCGAGGCAAGTTTCTCGCGCTCGCAAAGGGCCGAGAGGCCGCGCACGATCCGGCCCGGCAATCCCGGTCCCTCATAGATCATGCAGGAGTAAAGCTGGACGAGATCGGCTCCGGCGCGGATCTTTTCCGCTGCGGTTTCCGCCGAGCACACGCCGCCGACCCCGATGATCGGCAAGTGCGGTCCCACCCGCTTGCGCATCCGGGCGAGCACCGCCGTCGATTTCTCGAAGAGCGGTTTTCCGGAAAGGCCGCCGGCTTCGTTGGCCTGACGCCGGTCTTTCAGACCCTCGCGCGAAAGCGTCGTGTTGGAAACGATCAGCCCGTCCAGACCATGCGCCAGCACCTCGGCTGCGATGTCGTCCATGCCCTCTTCGGTCAGGTCCGGAGCGATCTTGAGGAAGACCGGGACCTGCCGCCCGCCTTTTCGCGCCTCATCGTCCCGGGCGGCAAGCACGGCCGAAAGCAGCGCCGAGAGACTCTCGCGCGCCTGCAGGTCGCGCAGGCCCGGCGTGTTGGGCGAGGAGATGTTGGCGGTGAAATAGCGCGCGACCGCGTAGAAGGTTCGGATGCCTGTCACATAGTCGGCGATCCGGTCGGCGCTGTCCTTGTTGGCGCCGATATTGACGCCGATCAGCGCCTCGCGCGAGCAGGCCTTGAGCCGCGCCAGCGCCGCCCCGTGCCCCTCGTTGTTAAAGCCGAGCCGGTTGATCACCGCCTCATCCTCGACGAGCCGGAAGAGCCGCGGCTTGTCGTTGCCCGCCTGTGGCCTCGGCGTCACCGTGCCGATCTCGGTAAAGCCGAAGCCGATCTTCAGCAGCGCTTCCGGGACTTCGGCATTCTTGTCGTAGCCGGCAGCCATGCCGATCGGGTTGGAAAAAACGAGGCCCGCCACGGTTTGCCCGAGCCGGGGGTCGGCCGGCGCGGCGCAGCTCGGCACCAGGCCGCTCTTCAGCGCCTTGATCGAAAGGCCGTGTGCAGCTTCCGGGTCGAAGAGGAAAAGGCCGCGCCGTGCGAGGTGCTCCAACTGGCCGATCATGGGGCGAGTTCCGGGAAGCTGTGCTGACCGTCCGGCCGCAGCGGCAGGGGCTTCTCCCACAATACGGCTTCAAGCGGAAGCGGAGCGTAAAGATGCGGAAACAGCGCGCCGCCGCGGGAGGGCTCATAAACGAGTTTGTCGCCCAGCGCCGTCGCGTCGACCGCAACGAGCAGCAGGTCGTCCTGACCCTCGAAATGCCTGGCGGCCGTTTCGACGACCTGGTCCCCGGTCGAAAAATGAATGAACCCGTCGGCGAGATCGACGGGGGCGCCTGCAAACGCGCCGGTCCGTCGCGCTTCCTGCCATAGAAGTGCCGGAACGATCTTGTATATGGTAGCGTTCATCTTTGTTCGCTTATCCGTCGTGAGCATGAGTGATGGCCTTGCCGCAAATATCGGCGCCTGTCCACCGCACAGCATGAGATCGAGGCGGATTTTCCGTAAGCATTCAACGGAGAGAACGTCATGAGACAGGCAGTCGCAATACTCGCAGTCGGGTTGGGCTTCGGTCTCATTGCCCCGGCGGCTGCGCAGGAAGCCTCGCCCGGCCGCTACAGCATGCAGAAGTCGGAAACCGGATTAGCCCGGCTCGACACCGAGACCGGCGAGGTCACCTTGTGCCAGGAAAAGGGCGGGGAGCTCATCTGCAGGATGGCGGCCGACGAGAGAGCCGCATTCGAGCGCGAACTCGATCTCCTCACCAGTCGCATCGAAGCGCTGGAAAAGGCCGTGGAAAGCGGTGAAACCGCGGCCGAACCGGCGCTTCCCAACGATGAAGAGATTGACCGGGCAATGAGCATCATGGAAAGAATGATGCGCAAGTTCATGGGAATCGTGAAGGAATTCGAGGACAAGGGCAGCGATTCCGCCGACGAGGGTGAGAATCTGCCGCAGAAGACCTGAGAACGAAGCCGTGGCGTGCCGGAGGACGCGCGTCGCGCATGTTTCCCTGAAACAGGGATCATTTGGGAATAAGATGATGCGGCGGATCCACAGCGCGAGGCTGCAGGATCGCGGCCGAGGCTCTTGGGAGGGAGCGTCATCATGCCGGAAATGACCATCATCATTGCCGACGACCACCCGCTCTTCCGCGGCGCAATGCGCCAGGCGCTGAGCGGCATGGCGGGCGCACCGGCCATCGTCGAGGCCGGCGATTTTGCCGCTGCGCGCAGGGCTGCGGCCGACAATCCGGACGCCGATCTGATGCTGCTCGATCTGACCATGCCCGGCGTCAGCGGGCTTTCGGGGCTGATCGCGCTGCGTGCCGAGTTTCCGAGCCTGCCCGTGATGATCGTCTCGGCCCATGACGATCCGGCGACCATTCATCGCGCGCTCGATCTGGGCGCCGCAGGGTTCCTGTCCAAATCGGCCGGTATCGAGGAAATCCGCGAAGGCATCGCAAAGGTGATGGCCGGCGAGGTGTTCGTCCCGCCCGGTTACGACCAGAACCAGGAATACGAGCCGGAAGTCGCCGACCTGCTGCATCGGCTGCAGACGCTGACGCCGCAGCAGTCCCGCGTCCTCTCGATGCTGGCCGAGGGGCTGCTCAACAAGCAGATCGCCTATGAACTTGGCGTCTCCGAGGCGACGATCAAGGCGCATGTCTCGGCGATCCTCCTGAAGCTCAACGTCGACAGCCGTACACAGGCGGTGATCCAGCTATCGAAGCTGGGGACGGTCGCGGCGGCCTGAGTCGGCCGCTCCTGGGATTTGCGATTTTTGCCC
>Ga0209281_1000519_pt1 | contig 50062 bp, 47 predicted proteins | sample MedtruBG_FD_187514 | JGI IMG/M metagenome (GOLD analysis project Ga0209281, IMG submission 187514) | Root nodule microbial communities of legume samples collected from California, USA - Medicago truncatula BG (SPAdes) (version 2) | ecosystem: Host-associated > Plants > Roots > Nodule | place... | reverse complement strand
TAAGAATATTTTCGGCGCTGACCGTGATGGTTGCGGTGTCAGGTTGCGGATCCATCACCCGCGGAACCACGGAAAACGTAACCATTACATCGTCACCCAGCGATGCAAGTATAAGTACTTCTATAGGAAAGTACTGCCCTCGTTCTCCATGCACGATCGAAGTCAACCGTCGCACGGAGTTCACCGCATATGCTGAGAAAGATGGTTACAAAAAGGGGTCCATCGAGATCAAGACAAAAGTAGTCGGCGCGGGTGCTGCCGGTTTTGCTGGCAATGTTTTGATTGGCGGCGTCATCGGAATGGGTGTGGACGCAGCGACTGGAGCGGCGTTGGACCATTATCCCAACCCTGCGCATATCGAACTGGTCCCGCTGGGAAAGCGTGCTCCCGATAAGGCGGCCAAACCAAAAAGGCGGAAACACACGAGCACGGCTAAACCATCCGTATAGCGCCACGCTCTTCAGCGAACACAGGCCCGCCGCTCTTGACCGGCGGGCTTGTCGAGCGCCCCGCCATACCTCTCCTCGCAGCATCGTCGTTGCCTGCCATTCATCCGGCGTTCAGGGCCGATCTTCGAAACTAAGCGCTCAGAGATGCGTTGATCCGGCATACGAGAATACGACGAAGGAGCCCGACCATGAAGCTTTTGACCATCGCAGCGGCGGCCGGCGTGGCTCTCACCCTGTGCGCCGGCAACGCGCTGGCCGACCCCTGGAAAGACGAAAGCGGTCACGGGCGCTGGCGTGGGTATCATGACGAGCCACGCTATGAACGAAGAGCATACAAGGAAGAGTATCGCCGCGGTCGCTGCAAGATCGAGCGGAAATGGGACGAGGACGAGTACAAGGAAGAGATCAAGTGCAAGCGCGGGCCGCGGCCTGCCTATGGATATTACCGGTACTGAACGCAGCTCGCGTGGCTATCTTCCGGTCAGGCGCCGGTGGCGCTCGCCGGCGGCCGGTCGGTGCCGCTTATCAGTCGACGCATCTGGTCCATGGCAGAGATCATCGCGCGCGGAGCCCGAAACATCCGGACCATTGACCATCGCTTGACAACGACAGCCAAAGGCCAGAAAACACGTTCCATGGGGTTGCGATCACCCCACGAGGCGACAGCCGAAGCATCGCGTCCGATAAACCGCCAGGCGGAGGACGCGCCATGTCTTCACTTCTCGAAATTTCCCCCGAAAAGCTTGCCCACTTCATAGGCACCCCGAACTGCCCGGTCCTCATCGCCGTGCGCTGGTGCCGTGACGCGACTGATGAGATACACACATGGCCGTCGCCGAAGAAGGGAGCGTGGAATTGACCGAAACTGCACAGAACACCACCGCATCGGCTCAAGGTCAGGCTTTGAGCCATGGTATTTCCTTTGGCGAGGCGCTCCGGGTCTGGGCACGCGTGGCGGCTTTGAGCTTTGGTGGCCCAGCCGGACAGATCGCGATGATGCACCGCATCATTGTCGAGGAGAAACGCTGGATTGGCGAGACCCGGTTTCTACATGCGCTGAACTATTGCACCCTGCTGCCGGGGCCGGAAGCGCAGCAGCTTGCAATCTATATCGGCTGGCTCATGCACAAGACCAAGGGCGGTCTGGTCGCCGGAGCCCTGTTCGTGCTCCCCGGCGCCGTTGCCATCATGGTGCTGAGCTGGATCTACGCCATCTTCGGAAATGTCGGCGCCGTTCAGGCGCTGTTCTTTGGATTGAAGGCCGCGGTTCTGGCGATCGTGCTCGAAGCGGTTCTTCGTATCGGCCGCCGGGCGCTCAGGAACCGTGCCATGATAGCCCTTGCCGCCGGGGCATTCATCGCGCTCTTCCTGTTCCGCGCTCCCTTCCCACTGGTCGTCCTCACTGCGGGTCTCATCGGCTTTGTCGGCGGTCGAGCCGGCTGGGCTGCCTTTCAGGCGGGGAACGGACACGGAAAAGTTGGCAGCAGGCAAGTCGCTGATATCGAGACCGCGCTTGGCGAAGAGGTTCCGGCCCATGCACGACCCCCAATCAGCTGGTCGCTCAAGGTTGCCGGTGTCGCTCTCTTTTTGTGGTTCGCTCCGGTGCTGGCACTTGTCGCGTTGCTTGGCCCAGGCAATGTCTTCACCGACATCTCGATCTTCTTTTCGAAGATGGCGATGGTCACCTTTGGCGGCGCCTATGCGGTTCTCTCCTATGTCGCTCAACAAGCCGTCGAGCACTATCATTGGCTGAAACCCGGCGAGATGCTCGACGGTCTCGGCATGGCTGAGACGACGCCTGGCCCGCTGATCATGGTCACTCAGTTCGTGGGCTTCATGGGCGCCTACCGCGACCCCGGTCTGCTTCATCCATTGCTCGCCGGCACGCTCGGCGCGCTGCTCACGACCTGGGTGACTTTCGTGCCCTGCTTTCTCTGGATTTTCCTCGGCGCGCCGTTCATGGAAACGATGCGCAACAACAGGGCTCTGTCCGCCGCGCTGGCGGCGATCACCGCGGCGGTCGTCGGGGTCATCCTCAATCTGGCAGTCTGGTTCGCGTTGCACGTGCTCTTTCGCGAACTCTATGAAGCGCGCGGATTCGGCATGACGGTCGATGTGCCGGTTCTGAGTTCTGTGAACCTTGCCTCTCTCATCCTGACCGTCGGCGCGATTGTCGCGGTGTTCCGGTTCAAAATCGGCATGCTGACAGTCTTGGCCGGCTGCTCCCTCATCGGCCTCGTCTATGGATTGTTCATGGGGTGGATCTAGCTCCCGAAAACGCGATCCGGCAGCGCTTCGATTGAGAAGCGCGCAGGGCTCGAGGGAGGGGGCGCTCCGAGCGAAGGTATGAAGGCGGTGCAAAGCATTCATCCGGCCACCTATCTTTTTGCGGCGCGCGCCTTACGCGATTTTGGCGACGGGTTCGTCGCCATTCTGTTGCCGGTCTATCTGCTTGCTTTGGGATTTTCGCCGCTGCAGGTCGGCGTCATCGCGACCGCATCGCTCTCCGGCTCCGCACTCTTGACGATCGCGATCGGATTCCTCGGTGCGCGCCGTGATCTCCGCGGCTTGCTCCTGGCCGCCGCCGGCCTGATGGTCGCCTCCGGTGTCGCCATGTCTATCGTCAATGATTACGCGCTCCTGCTGGTGGTCGCCTTTGCAGGTACGATCAATCCATCGGCAGGCAGCGTGAGCGTCTTCGTCCCACTGGAGCATGCGGTGCTTACCCGCGAAGTGGCGAGTGCCGAGCGGACGCGCATGTTCGCTCGCTACAGCCTCGCCGGAGCGCTCGCAAGCGCCGTCGGGGCGCTCGCGGCAGCTCTACCGGATTTCATGACGACCTTCGGCTTCGGGCAACTGACCGCCATCAAGCTGATGTTCGTTGTCTACGCGTTTTTAGGTCTGGCTGGCGCAGTACTTTATGCCCGCATGCCTCCGCGCATCACCCGCGGCGAGCCCGCGAAAGCAGCACTTGGCCCTTCGCGCGCTATCGTATTCAAGCTCGCAGCCCTGTTCAGCCTCGATGCATTCGCTGGCGGGTTCGTGGTGCAGTCGTTGCTCGCCCTGTGGCTGTTCGAGCAATTCAATCTGTCGCTCGCGGAAGCCGGGGTGTTTTTCTTCTGGTCGGGCGTGCTGTCGGCCTTCTCTTTTCCTGTCGCCGCATGGTTATCGAAGCGGGTTGGCCTCATCAACACGATGGTGTTCACTCACATCCCATCGAGCATCGCCCTGATGCTGGCAGCATTCGCGCCTACCTTGCCGCTGGCGCTTGCCTTGCTATTGATACGTGCGGCACTCTCGCAAATGGATGTTCCGACGCGTTCATCCTATGTGATGGCGGTCGTGACCGAGGCGGAACGCGCCGCGGCCGCAAGCTTCACCTCGGTGCCGCGCAGTCTCGCCGCAGCGGTCAGCCCTGCACTGGCAGGCGCTCTCTTCGCTGCTTCGTTTCGTGCTTGGCCGTTCCTAATCTGCGCCGCGCTGAAGATCACCTACGACGTCCTGCTCTTGCTGCAGTTCCGACACCACAAGCCACCTGAGGAATACTGAGCCGACCGCCTCCTCCGCACCAGGAACCACGCCGCGGCTGGCCCGTTCTCCTTCTGCCGAAAGGAGAAGACGATGAGTACCAAGGATACCAATGCCACTCCGGAACAGTCGGAACCAGCCGACGTCCGTCAGCCGGCAAACCGAAAGAAGCATCGGGACGAGGAGTCGATCGCACCACCAGCGGTCCAGCCTCCAGGGGCAAAGGACACAAGTGAGAAACCCGAAGTGAACCCGGTCACCGGCGGGGCGTTGTAGCGCTCGCCGCGCCTATTTGACCACCTGCACGACGGTGCGGCTCTTCACATCCGCGATGACGCGCTTCTCGTTGACCACCGCAAAACCATAGCGCCTGTCGGCCGGAACCGTATTGAGAAAGACTGTTTCAGGCACCGGTTTGCCGACGGATATCTGTTCCTGCAGCACAAGCGGCCGTTGCGGAAATGGCTGCAGTTCGACGTATTCCGTCACGCCTGGCGGCGGCGGATCGATCGCCGCACCCTCAACGGGCCCTGCGACAGCCGCCACGGTCGTATCGGCAGCGCTGATTTCGTTTGTGCTTTGCGCTTGGGCAGGAGCCGCGGTCAAGAAAACCGCAACACCCAATGCAACGGAGCTCTTGACGAGTACAATTGTCATGAGAGCTACTCCAGCTACGAATCCCTTCTCATGAAGAATCGCCTGCCGAGAGCTTTGTTCCGGCGTGCCTGCGGCATCAGACCTTGGTCCTACACGGGAAGGTTAAAGGTCCTAGGACCGTTGCACGCTGCTCCTCGTGACGCATATCGCTCTGAGACGACCACGGCGGCATCCTCGTCAGCCGTCCACGTCGTCTGAAGGTCCCGGAGCCAACGCGATTGTCCCTTCTAAACGCTCCGGGACCTTCATTTCCGTCCATATACGGGGGACCGTCTAAGCGGAGACCCGGCTTGGCCTGCGCACGGCCCTCACCTTCCCGCTGCTTCCTCCGCCACAGTAAAACCGGTCTCCGCCATCGGATTCGAGGCCGGAAACGCCTACACCCGGGGGCATCTCGAGCGTTTCGAGGACTTCTCCCGTTTCCGGGTCAAGGCGCCTCAGGTCGCTCTCGTCGCCTTCCCATGTGGCATGCCAGAGCTCGCCGTCGACCCAGGTGACGCCGGTGACGACTCGGTTGGATTCGATGGTGCGGAGAATCTTCCCGGTGTCGGGATCGACCTGGTGGATCTTCCGCCCTCGATAGTGGCCCACCCAGAGCGTTCCTTCAGCCCAGGCGAGGCCTGAATCACCGCCCTCGGCAGGCGCCGGAATGGTGGCAAGCACGCGGCCGGTCGCCGGATCGATCTTCTGGATACGATCCTCTGCAATCTGGTACAGATGCTCACCGTCGAAGGCCGTTCCCGCATGTGCGGCGACATCGATCGAGCGCACCGTCTTGCCGCTCTCCGGATCGAGGGCGTTCAGCCTGTCGCCGGAGGCGAACCAGACATGCCGGCCATCGAAGGTGACGCCGGCCACCTGCCCGGTATTCGGGAAAGGTCCGTATTCCTGGAGAATTTCTGCTTTCGATCGTTTCATTTTTCCGTCCTCGTCGCTGTAATGTCTCGCATCCTAGTCGCTCGGTAGCGGGCCCGGGAGTAACAAGACTGTCGGGAAGCCCAGGACGGGCGGGGTCATCCAGCGAAGCGCCCGTCCGCGGCCGAAGGACTGCACCTTGCCGGCCGACGCAAGCTGCTCGAGTGCCCGCTGCACGGTGCGCGGGCTCGCCCCGAGCGCAATCGCCAGCGCCGAGCTCGACCACGATTCGCCGTCGGCAAGGAAGGCAAGCACCGCCGCATGCTGGTCTTCGACGGGCGGCGCCAGCACGACGATCTCACCGGCGGCGCGGAGTGAGAGCGCGAAACCCTGCTTCGTCGCCCGCACCTCCGCCAGAGACCGAAGCTCTGCCCGAAGGCGTCCGATCTCCACGCGCAACCGCGCGCGGTGGGATTCGTCTGCATGTCTCGCACGGAAGGCGCGCGCTAGGAGCGTTGCTCTCGGCACGTCTTCCGGCCAGGCTTCGCCGAGCGCACGCGCAAGCGCGAAGAGCACCGGACGCGTGGCGAGCGAGACCACGCGCTTTTCGTTCCGCACCACATTGCGGCAGGCATCCACCACGAGTGCCCCGGAAGAGAGCAGCGTTTCGACTTCCTCGATGAGGAGAGACCGCTCACCGCCGCTGCCGATCAGGCGCGCGACCGGCGCATCCAGCACGAGCGATGCGCTTTCGACCTCAGCCGTCAGTGCCGGGATGTCGGCTTCGCGCGCGGCGCGTTCGGCTCGGGCGAGCGATATCCGCGCGGCTTTCGCCTGCAGACGCCGTATGGCGATGCCGGCGATGACCAGTTCGCGGGCCGCCCGCGTCGCCGGGGGGAGCGGCATGCCGGAGTCGAGCTCCGCAAGCGCGCGTTCGGCCTCGTCCAGGCGGCCGATGAGAAGCAGGCGCCGGGCCTCGAGATTGCGCGCATGCGCGGCATTGACGTGGTCGCCATGCGCTTCGAGGGTCGATCTCGCCGCTTCGAGCGTTTTCGTGGGCCAGCCGAGATCCCGCGAGACGAGAGCGATCTCGGCCTCGGCGACGATGCAGCGCGCGCGCGCCACCGCCTGCCTCTGGCCGAAGGCATGCGCAGCACTTCTGAGAAGGGTCTTCGCCCGGCCGAAATCGCCGAGCTGCGCCATCGCGATGCCCCGAAGCGCGAGCGCATGGGCGTCGTCGCGCAAAGCCACGCGGTTCAGTACGCCGAGAAGATCGCCGGCCGCGAGCGCCCGTGCCGCAGCGGTGATCAGCGAGTCCATCGAAATCCCGTCACACTTGTCACTCTCACCGTTCGATCTCCGGCTCTAGTCTGGGTTCCTGTCGGTCGAGCAACCCGCCCCCGGGCAATGTACGACGACAAATGGCCAAAGGAGAAGAATGATGACGGCACATGCAATCGGAACACGGGAAGAATGGCTGGCTGCGCGGCTCGACCTGCTCGAGGCCGAAAAGAACCTGACGCGGCGAAGCGACGAGCTGGCGAAGTGGCGCCGGGAATTGCCTTGGGTACGGATCGACAAGGCGTACCGGTTCGAGACTGACGAAGGCGAGGCCTCGCTGCGCGACCTCTTCAAGGGGCGTTCGCAACTCCTCGTCTACCATTTCATGTTCGGGCCCGATTATACCGCCGGCTGCCCGTCCTGTTCGGCGATCGCCGATGGTTTCAACGGGATCGTCGCTCATCTCGAAAACCACGACGTCGCCTTCTCCGCGGTCTCGCGCGCGCCGCTTGCGAAGCTCACGGCCTATAAGCGACGGCTGGGATGGAGCTTCCCCTGGGCTTCTTCGGACGACGGCGCCTTCAACCGTGATTTCTGCGTCTGGTTCACCGAACAACAACAGCGCGAGGGCGGCATCGAGTATAATTTCCGCCGCGAGCCGCCAATCCCCGAGCAACCGGCGTCCGAGCCGCTCGCGGGCAGGACAGTCCGGGAATGGGACGCAAGCGGCAGCGAGGGGCCGGTCGCACAGATCGCAGCCATGACGGGGACCGACGTCGCCACCTATACACGCGACAGGCCCGGTGTCAGCGCCTTCGCGCTCGAAGACGGCATCGTCTACCACACCTACTCCAGTTATGCGCGTGGACTGGATGGGCTATGGGGCATGTATCAGTGGCTCGACCGGACCCCCAAGGGACGCAACGAGAACGGCATCTGGTGGCGCCGCCACGACGAATATGCCCAAGGGTGACCGTCCGATGCGGCTCGCAACGGGTACCGCCGCGCGTGGCCTGGCCGACTGGCTGGGCCTCGCCGCCGCACCGGCTTTCGCGGTCATGGCGCTTCTGACCGCCGGCGGTGATGCGGATATCTGCTCATCGATACAAGGTGCTTCGCTGCTGAGCGGAATGAGCAGCATGTATTTGCTGATGTCCGTTTTTCACCTGGCGCCATGGCTGAAGCTGATTTCCGCAAGACGGGAAGCGCCAACCGATCCGGCGCTTCCGCGGATCACTCCGCCGACTTGAACTGCAGCGTGAACACGTTGCCCGCGATCTCATCGGAGAGTGATTTCGAGAACTCCAGCGGCACGCAATTCTGCAGCGCCTCGGTGGCGGCGGTCACGAAAGCCTGCCGCTGCTTTTCGTCGCCGTTCACTTCGATCGCGGTCGGCCGGGGCGGGCCCATCAACGTACCGTCGCCGCGGAACCCGAACCTGAGGGTGACGAAGGAATCCTTGAAGCCTTGCGGCGGAGTCCAGCATCTGCCAAGCGCGGCTCCAAGGTCGGCCACCGTATAAAGCGGCTCGGCGTGGAGCCTCTCAGCCCCCGAAACGGCAAGGATTAGACCAGTGCAAGCCAGTCTCGCCATCTGCATCGTCTTCAGCCCCTATCCCAGAGGATGGTGAAGCTAGAGCGGGATGAGGAAAAGTGTGTGCAGTTTTCCGCCCGCATCCCGCGTCTCAACCTACTAGAATCGATCACGTTCATGCCTTTAGGCCGACGGCCTGAAACCATCATGATCTAGCAGATTCGGAAACGCCTGCAACGGGCCCGTATTCACATACGGACTTGCGCCTCAGCGGCGCTTCGTTTTCAGCGCCGCATGGCTCGTGAGGCTGAGAAAGACGGCCAGGAACATGATGCCGAGGATCTTGAAGCCCTCCTCGACGAAAACCAGTCCGGCGAAGTTTTCCGAAACCGCGTCCACCAGGAAGGAACAGCCGAGCGAGGCGACGGCGGCAGCAAGCAGGACCCACTGAATATTCCGGCGGATAAACCAGGCGTGATAACAGAGCGTCGCCAGCAACAGCATATGGGGAACAAGGACAAACGGCTCCGGGACCCCGGCCGTGGCAATCGCCTCATGAAGCATCAGGAGATCGTCGATGCCCATCAACCCGGAAAAGAGCCCGCCGGCGAGAAGCGTGCGTCGCAGATGCGGCGCGTCGTAGCCGGCTCCGGACCAATAGGCCTGGAGAGCCGCGATCCCTCCCGTAAACCAGAGAATGACGCCGAGATTGGAGACCAGCCCGAAATATTTCGGCTGCCCGGCAATCGCGTTGGGGTCGCGTACGAGGTCGTAGTAGTCGATGCCAAAAAGCCGGTCGGCGATGACGATCGACGTCAACAGCACGATGCAGGAGCAGATGACGAGGAGGGCGTAGTGGAAATCACCCTGTATTCGCCTCTCCCGTGGCAGGGCTTTGGCCGTGGTGATGCCTTCGACATCCATCTCGATCCTCCGCAACAGATGCCCCAGCATGCCACCGCGGACGGTCAGCTGCCTTTGTGACAGTTTTATGACAAGGCGCGACCGGCGGTTGCGGACCTCCCGGCAAGGTGGTCCGGGACGCGCGGCACGGTCCCGCACACAACGGAACCTTGCAGGTTTTCGGACGTTAATCGTTGCGTCGTGTGCTCACCGGCCCGCGACAAGGTCGCAATTTACTTGCGGTGGTACGGAACCCCTCCCCTAGGGTCATGCTCATTGGGGATCTATGCAAAGGCGAATTTGCAGGCGGGGTGACGGAGAGAAAGGATGTATGCCATGAACCAGCACGAAGAATTGCGGGAGAAGCCGCCGCTCGATCCTGCCACCGGCCAACCGACGCCGCGGGACCCGGAAGTGCCCGTGACCAGATCGCGCCGTAGCAGCTGGCCTTTGCTGGTCATCATTCTTGCCGGTCTGATACTCGCGTTGATCGCCTGGCTTCCGGCAGAGCTGACCAGGGATGCCGAGAACGAGCCGGTCGCGCCGGGCCAAACCGAGACGACCCCGTCCGACGCCACCCCGCCGGCCGCTCAACCCGCGCCTACGGACCAGGCCGCGCCTACGAATGAGGCCGCACCTACGGACCAGGCGACGCCGCCCGCCGGGGGAACCACGGCGCCGGCAGCACCTGAGACCCAGACCCCGGCAGCGCCCGAGACGCCGGCAGCACCGGCAGCACCTGCCACGCCGGCACAGCCGCAGAGCGCTCCTGCGCAGTAGAACGACGAACGCCCCTTGTCGAGCGGGATGAAGCGGCTTGCCGCGCCATCCCGCTCTTCTGCAGTTAGATCCTCCCCGAGGGGTCGAGTGACGGAGCGGGTTCGTCTTTCATGAACGAAATCTTTGCCGACATCCTTGCCGATACCCAAACACCTTATCCGGTGATATTCGCGCGGCTCTTCGGCGCGGTCCTGCTCGGCGCAATGATCGGCGTCGAGCGTGAGAAGCGGCAGCGGCCGGCAGGGCTCAGGACCCATATTCTCGTCAGCCTCGCCTCCGCGATCTTCGCGGTGGTCGCCATCGAAAGCGTGCACATGAAAAGCCTTTCCGGCCCCGAGGTGCGCATCGATCCCATTCGCGTCGTGGAAGCCGTAACCGCGGGAGTGGCCTTTCTCGCTGCCGGCATGATCGTCTTTTCGAAGGGGGAGGTGAAGGGGCTGACGACCGGCGCCGGCATGTGGCTTGCCGGCGCCGTCGGTCTCTCGGTCGGCTTCGGCTTCTGGCTGATCGCGGCCTTCGCCGCCGTTGCGAGCCTCGTCGTGCTCTTTGTCCTCGGCCGGCTGGAGGTGGCGCTGCAGTGGAAGGCACCGGACGAGTTCTACAACACGGGTTCTACGTCGCAGAAGAATGAAGATGCAGGAGAAGACCGGCCCCGAGACCGGGACGATATACGCGAACGTTGATCGGAGCCGCCAATGGCGGCTCGATCAGCGCAGTTCGGAAATTGGGGTTGTTTGATACCCGCCCAAGGGGAGCGGACGGTTATCGAAGACCGCCCTCCCCTCCTTCAGGCCATGAATGACAGCAACGGCCTTGCGGGCTTCGTCCGGCGTCGCGAACAGCTGGCCTTCCAGGGACCAGACGCTGAATTTCACGGCCATGAACCGCAACCGTCCGTTCTCCGGAATCAGCGCGCCGACAGCCTCGCCGGCAAACTCCACCGTCTGCTTGCTCATCGTGTTTGAAACTCCTCCCTCGGCCGGGCAAAGCCCAAGCGGGCCGACTCTTGCGGTCAGCCGCAGGAGAAACACGCGAAGCGCAGGTTGGTTCCGGCGCCGAACGGAAAAAGCTTGAGCCATGAAGGATAAGGACCTCCGGATGGAAACCGCTCTATGCGAGGAAGCGCTCCGGCCGATACGGCGTGATGTCGATCACAGGCTTCTCACCCGTCATCGCCTGTGCCAGCGCCCGGCCGGTGACCGGCCCGAGCGTCATGCCGTGATGCGCGTGGCCGAAGGCGAACCAGAGGCCTTCGTGCCGCGGAGCCTTACCGATAACAGGCATCATGTCGGGCGTGCAGGGGCGCGCGCCCATCCACGGTTCCTCGTCGCGCCGCTCGGCGAGCGGGAAGAACTCGCGAGCGACCCGCTCCGCTCGTGTCAGCTGCACCGGCGTTTTCGGCGCATCGCGCAACGCGAACTCGGCGCCGGTCGTCAGCCGGATACCGCGCAGCATCGGCGCCAGGAAATATCCCTTCTCGGCGTCGAGCACCCAGTTGTTGAGCTGAGCGCCCTCCCTGATGCCATAATGCATGTGGTAGCCGCGCTTCACGGCGAGCGGGAAATGGTAGCCGAGCTTTCGCGTCACCGTGTCGGCCCACGGCCCGAGCGCGACGACGACCTCCCGGGCCTCCAAAGGGCCGTCCGGTGTGGCGACACGCCAGCCCGCCCCTTCCAGAATATGCTCCAGCGTCGCCGCATCGCCGGAAACGAGCCGGCCGCCGAGCGACTGGAAGTAGGCGAGATATGCCTTGTTCAGGCTGTGCGGATCGCGGATCGACCACGGATCGGTCCAGCGCAGGCCGCCGGCGAGTTCGGCCTGGATGGATGGTTCGATCGTCTTCAGCTCGCTGGTCGAAAGCTTCTGGTGATTGACTCCGAAGCCGGCGGAAAGCCGCTCTGCGTCCTTATAGGCCGCGTCCCGCTCCTTTTCGGTGCGGAAAACCTTCATCCAGCCATCCTTGCGAATGAGGTCGCCGGCGCCGGATGCGTCGATCAAGTCCTGATGTTCCGCGATCGAATGTTCGATAAGCGGTGCATAAAGATGGGCTATCTTCTGGTGCTGGGTGAAGCCCGAGTGCCACCAGTAGCGCGCGAGGAACGGCACGAGACTGGGCAGCGCACGGAAGTGATAGCTGGCGTCGATCGTGTTGTTCAGGGCGTAACGGAAAAGCGCTCCGAAATTGTGCGGGAAGCCGTAGGGGAAGACGCCCTCGCGCTGTATCAGGCCTGCATTGCCGTAGGACGTCTCCTCCCCCGCACCGCGCCGGTCCAGAAGCACCACCGACTTTCCAAGCCGAGCCAGATGGATCGCGCTGGAAATGCCGACAATGCCGGCACCGAGAACCACTACGTCCGTCTTCATGTGCAGATGCTCTCCTATCCGTCAAACCGCCGTGCCGCGTCACTTCACGACGACAACTTCCAGGGATTTCGTGGGAGGTGGTGTCCTGACATGCGCGGCGGGTATTCGCATGAATAGCCAAGCGAGCCCGGCAGGGCAAGGGAACAGAGCGTCACACCGCAACTGGAAAGGGGTGGAGACGAGAGCTCCACCCCTTATCGTTCGGCACCAATTTGCGGGCGGCAAGCCCCGCCTGGAGGCTCACGTTCGCCGGATGAGACCCGCTACGAGCGAGATCACGAGGAATATGAGGAACAGGAAGAACAGGACCTGCGCAATTCCCGCCGAAGCGCCGGCAATTCCGCCGAAGCCGAGCACACCGGCGATGATCGCGACGATCAGAAACACGAGAGCGTAATAGAGCATCTGCTATCTCCTTGTCTGCGCTACCGAAATCGAAACGCGTGTCGGCTCGCCTTTGTTCCCGGATCGGCCCCGGCTGCGCGGCGCGAGGGTGTTTGCGTGGTTCAGAAAGCATTGATTAACCAAGAGAACCGCAAATAGAACGGAACTTATATTTCCCGTGCAAGCGAGAGGAACCTTCGAAAGGCGCTTGGCGTTGTTCGCATTGAAAGAATTTCCGGGAAGACAATGAAGATACCATCGCGACATATTTGGAAGACCGTAAACGAGGCCGGCCGTTATCAGGCGGATCTGCGCGATCGGAATCTTCATATAGGCAGGACGATGCGCGACCTTCAGCGCCACTCCGAGGAAAAGTACAACAAGCGGATCCAGGCACTGCTTGAAACTCTGGAACGTGCCGAACGCCAGTCGCATAAATGACGATCGCTCCGTGTCCCTCCGGCAACAGGCATGCGCCCTGGCGTCGTGCCGCGCGGAACAAAAGGCGCCAATCGGCGTTTTGGCGACAATAACAAGCGCCGCGGCGGCGGCATCCATGGGAGATGGGAATGCAAGCCTCGGCGGCGCCTGTTGTGATCACCCCTCCAGTGGGGATCGACGCTCAGATGAGCGTCGCAGCGGCTCCAGCCATGGCCTCGGCGCGCATTTCCGCCGAAGACTGTGCTCGGCAACTCCAGCAGTTCTGTATCAACCCTGAATAGGAACGCGTCATGAAGAAGCTACTCGTCGTCGCAAGCCTGATCCTTCCCCTGGCTGCCTGCACGCAAACCGAACGAGGTGCGGCGATCGGCGCTGCCTCCGGCGGTATCATCGGTGGTGCCATATCGAATGATGTCAGGGGAGCTGCGGTAGGCGCCGCTGTCGGCGGTGTCGCCGGAGCCCTTATCGGTCGTGCGAACGAGCCCGGCTATTGCGTCTATCGCGACCGCTACGGCCGCCGCTATACCGCGCGCTGCTGATACGAACGGCCAGCCGAGCCGCGCTCCGGCCGGCTCGGCTCGTTTCGTCGGTGGCCGACTGGCGTGAACGCTGCGACGTTACTCGCGCGGTCGTTCTTCGGCCTCATCCAGACGGTGCAGAAGGTCCAGAAAGTGCTGCGGCACCGGCTCGTTCTCCACCGCCTGGTAGAGCGCCTTCAGCTTCGAAGCGATTTGACCGTGAGGTTGCGTCGTTTCGGCGGGGGCGACCCCCGCTGGCACGGCGCCTTTCTTTGAGGACTTCTTCATCTTCCCGTTCCGTGCGGGCTGCAGTTCCGCGCCATTTTCAGATCCGCGGTAACCTGATGTGGCGCTTTTCGTGCCTGTCGGGTTCAGCTTCGGCCAATCCCATCCAAGGCCGCACCAGCCGGTCGCCCAATTCATTTGCCGCGACTGTTTCTCAAGGCTTTCCATAAACCGGAATACGTGCTCAAAACATTTGAGGTATCCTGCTGCGCGCCGTCGGCAAGACAGGAACATATGCATAATAGTTTAGGAAGGTCTAAATGCCACTTTCCACAAGGATTGCGCCCCACCTCCCCTATCTTCGGCGTTACGCCCGTGCCGTCACCGGCTCGCAAGCAGCAGGCGATGCCTATGTCGCTGCCGTGCTCGAAGCGCTGATCGACGATCTCGAGCTTTTTCCAGCCGCGTCGAACGATCGCATCGGTCTTTACAAGCTGTTCTGTTCCCTGTTCGAAAAACTCAAGATCGACCGAACCCAGCTCGCCTCGCCTTTCGCATGGGAGCAGAGGGCGGCCTCCAATCTCTCCCTCATCGCGCCGCCCCCGAGACAGGCATTCCTGCTCGTCGCCCTCGAGGGTTTCTCGACCGGCGAGGCGGCGGAAATCATGGGGCTTGACCAAGGCGCCTTCGGCAAGCTGCTGACCAGCGCCTCGGAGGAGATTTCGCGCCAGATCGCAACCGACGTGATGATCATCGAGGATGAGCCTCTCATCGCGTTGGATATCGAGGACATGGTGACGAGCCTCGGTCACCGGGTCACCGGGATCGCCCGCACGCGCCGCGAGGCGCTTAATCTCTATCACCAGACATCGCCGAAAATGGTGCTTGCGGATATCCAGCTGGCCGACGGCAGTTCGGGCATCGACGCGGTCAACGACATCCTGACGCAGGCGGCCGTACCGGTCATCTTCATCACCGCCTTTCCCGAACGGCTGCTGACCGGCAAGAAACCCGAGCCGGCCTTTCTGGTAACCAAACCCTTCAACCCGGAAACCGTGAAGGCGCTGATCAGCCAGGCTCTTTTCTTCGACGAACATGCGCAAGCCGGAGCGAGCTAGATAACCCTTGAAGTCAGCATGAAGGGTCAGCCCGGCAACTGGCGTTCCGGCTGGGGCAGCAGTATCTGCTCGAATATGATCATCGCGATCAGCGACAGCGGAAAGGCGAGGAGCGCCCCGACAGCACCCCACATCCACGTCCAGAAAATGATCGCGACGAAGACCAGAAACGGATTGATATCGAAGCGTTGGCCGAGGATGGCGGGCACCAGCAGATTTTCCATGGCGAGGTGAACGGTGAAGAAGGCGACCGCCGGGGCGATGGCCACGATGAGCGCATCATGCGTCATCAGCCCGCCGACGACCAAAGAGAGGGTCATGAAGGTGACGCCGAGATAGGGAATGAAACTCGAGACGAAGGCGAACAGCCCCCAAAGCGGGGGCATCGCCAGTCCGCCGACCAGCGCAATGACCATGGTTATGAAGCCCAGCGCCAGATAGATCAGGCTGGCGGTCGAGAAATATTGCGTAAGCGCATCCTCGAGGGCGTTCATGACTCGGATCGCGCTCAGGCGACCTTCGCGGCTGGGAAAAGCGAGAATGATCGTGCTGCGCAGCTGAACGCGCCCGAGCAGGAAGAGTACAAGGGCGGCCAGGAAGATCAGGGTCTGCACCAAAGCGGGCGTCAGGCTCGCCGCCGCGCCGCCGATCAGCGGTCCCGCATTCTTGACGATGACGTCGGCAAAAGCCTCTTCTCCGCTGCCGCGGGCAAGCGCTACGTTTACCCATTCGAAGCGCTGCAGATAGGGCAGTATCCGCTCCATGAGGCCTTCGACGAGCCGCGGCGCCTCGCGCGCGACCTCGGTGATCGGCCAGAGGATGGCATTGACCAGGTATGACAGGCCAAGCAGAAAGCATAGCGCCAGCAAAAGGCCGCCGAACATGGGCGGCAGCCCGAACCGCGCCAGTTCATCGGCAGCGCGGCCGAGAACGATGCCGATGACGACGGCGAGCGTGATCGGCAGGAGGATCGCTTCCATCGTATAGACGACTGCCGCGCAGGCGATCACGAACAGGCCGATGACGCTCCAGGCGCCGGCGAGATCGATGTTGTCGCGTTTTCTGGCGACGATCGCCGATGCCTCTGCCAGAGCGATTTCCCTCTCCGCTTCGCGCTTTCGTCGACGCTCGGCCGTCGTCCGCCCGGCTGTGTCCATCGGCACCTACCTCTCAAACGCTCGTGCGGCGAACAGCCCGTTTGCGGATGCAGGACGGAGGTGGCGCACTCCACCGCAGGATGCCCCCCGCGAAGCGTTGCTCAATGTTGCTCAGGCGGGAACAGGTGGAGCGTGGCGGAAAGCAGGCCAAGCCCACCGATGATGATCAGCAATGTGTAGGCCACGTCCTCCGGCGTCCGCGGGAAGAGACCCATGCCAAGTACCAGCACGGCAAGCGCTGACACGACGAGCCGTGGCACCCAGTAGAGCATGTCTCAACCTCCATTGCGGAACGCACCGATAAACGCCGCAACTGCGGAAATCGTTCCTGCGCGACACGCGTGTAAGGACGGCAGCAAAACGCCGCCGGCCCAGGGGCCGACGGCGGGGAAAGTGGAGCGTATATCTGCTTGCGTGAAACGGCTTAGAGAGCTGCCGTCACGATGACTTCGACGAGATATTCCGGGGTTGCGAGTTTCGCTTCGCCGGTCGCGCGGGCCGGCGCGTGGCCCTGAGGCACCCAGGCGTCCCAGACCGAGTTCATCTTGGCGAAGTCCGCCATGTCGGCAAGCCAGACGGTCGCGGAAAGAATGCGCGTCTTGTCCGTGCCTGCGAGCGCCAGCAGACGGTCGACCTCCGCCAGCGCCTGCTTCGTCTGGGTGACGACGTCGTCGCCGGCATTGCCGACCTGGCCGGCGAGATAGACCGTGTTGTTGTAGACCACGGCCTGGCTCATCCGCGGGCCGGTTTCGAAACGCTTGATTTCCATAATCCTCATCCTGGTATTGAGCCGAACAACGGTCTGCCGGCATTTGGGTGATACGTATTTCCGCTCAGGCGGCATTCTTCCGGGCGAGCCGGGCCTTGATGCTGGCAACATCCGCCCGCGGCGTCGCCGCGAACAACGTCTTCGTATAATCGTGCTGCGGGTCGGAGAATACCGCGTCCCGGCTGCCATACTCGACCGCTTCGCCGTAATACATCACCATTACGTCATCGGCGATGTAGCGCACCACCGACAGATCGTGACTGATGAAGACATAGGTGAGCTTGAATTCGTCCTGCAGATCGGCGAGCAGGTTCAGAACCTGCGCCTGTACGGAGAGGTCGAGGGCCGAAACCGGCTCATCCAGAACCAGAAGCTTGGGATTGAGCATCAGCGCACGGGCGATCGCGATGCGCTGCCGCTGGCCGCCGGAGAACATGTGCGGATAGCGATTGTAGTGCTTCTCCTCGAGGCCGACCTTCTTCAACATCGCCATTGCCCGCTCGCGGCGTTCGCCTGCCGGGACCTTGGTGTTGATGATGAGCGGTTCCGCGAGAATATCGCCGATCTTCTGGCGAGGATTGAGGGAGCCGTAAGGGTTCTGAAAGACGATCTGGACCTTGCGGCGCATCTCCGCCGTCAGCCCTTCGCGGGCGATGTCGACCGTCTTGCCGTCGATCAACAGCTCTCCCGCGGTCGCCGGGTCGATGAGCGTGATGATGCGTCCGAGCGTAGACTTGCCGCAGCCGCTTTCGCCCACGATCGCGAGCGTCTTGCCCTCGTCGACCGTGAAGCTTACGCCCTTCAGCGCATGAACGGTGCGCGCCTTGCGGAACAGGTTGCCGGGAATGTGATAGTCACGCACCAGGTTGCGGGCTTCGAGAACATGGGTCATCGAGCAGCTCCCTCGAGCATTTGTTGCTCATTGAAAAGTTCGGAAATCGTCGGCAAGCGGTCTCCCGTCGCATTCTCCGGCAAGGCCGAGAGAAGCGCGCGGGTGTAATTGCTCTTCGGCGACTCGAACAGCGACAGGACATCCGCCTCTTCGATCTTCCGGCCCTTGTACTGCACGATGACGCGATCCGCCGTCTCCGCCACGACGCCCATGTTATGGGTGATCATGATGAGGCCCATGCGGAATTCCTGCTGCAGCTTCATCAGGAGATCGAGAATCTGCTTCTGGATCGTCACGTCCAGTGCGGTTGTCGGCTCGTCTGCGATGAGCAGTTTCGGGTTGCAGGCAAGCGCGATGGCGATCATCACGCGTTGGCACTGCCCGCCCGACATCTGGTGCGGAAAGTGCCCGAGGCGCTCGGCCGGGTCGGGAATGCCTACCGCCTCGAAAAGCTCGATCGCGCGCTTGCGCCGCGCGGCCCGGTCGAGGCCCATATGTATCCGCAGCACTTCCTCGATCTGGAAACCGACGGTGAAGCATGGATTGAGGCTGGCGATGGGCTCCTGAAAGATCATCGCAATGTCCTTGCCGACGATCTTGCGACGGTCGGAGGCCGGCATCTTCAATAGATCCCGTCCGTTGAAGGCGAGCTTGTCCGCGGTCACCTTGGCGGTCCAGGGCAGAAGCCCCATGGCGGCAAGCATGGACACGGATTTGCCGGAGCCCGATTCCCCGACGATCGCCAGGACCTCGCCCTCATGCACTTTGAGCGAGACGCCGTCGACGGCTCGGAACGGCCCGGACGCCGTCTGGAATTCGACGACGAGGTTTTCGATTTCGAGAAGCGCCATGTCAGGACCTCTTCAGCTTGGGGTCTAGAGCGTCGCGCAGGCCGTCGCCCATCAGATTGATTGCCAGAACGGTCACGAGGATAGCGAGGCCTGGAAGCGTCACGACCCACCAGGCACGGAGGATGAATTCGCGTGCTTCCGCCAGCATCGTTCCCCATTCCGGCGTCGGCGGCTGCGCACCCATGCCCAGGAAGCCGAGTGCCGCCGCATCGAGGATCGCGCTCGAAAACGAGAGCGTCGCCTGAACGATGAGCGGCGCCATGCAGTTCGGCAGGATGGTCTTGAACATCAGCCTCGCATGTCCGGCTCCGGCGACCTTCGCCGCCACCACGTAGTCGCGCGTCTTCTCCGTCATCACCGCCGCCCGCGTCAGGCGAACGAAATGCGGCTGGAAAACCAGCGCGATCGCGATCATCGCATTGGTGAGGCCCGGCCCCAGCACCGCCACCAGGACGAGCGCCAGCAGGAGCGACGGGAAGGCCAGGATGATGTCCATGACCCGCATGATGACCGTGTCGATCCACCCGCGGAAATAGCCGGCGATGACGCCGACGAGGATTCCGCCGGTCAGCGACAAAACCGTCACGATGACGCCGACGAAGAGCGAGAAGCGGGTGCCGTAGATGAGACGGGAGAGCATGTCGCGGCCGACGGCGTCGGTGCCGAGCAGGAAAGTCGCGCGGCCGCCTTCCTGCCAGACGGGCGGGAGCAGCACCGCCTCACGGAACTGGATGGTCGGGTTATGGGGTGCCACCAGCGGAGCGAAGATGGCGAGCAGCACCAGGAACAGGAAGAAGAACAGGCCGATGACGGCGCCGCGGTTCTCCGAGAAATAATACCAGAACTCGGCGAGACGCGCCCGGCGCGTCGGATCGGTGGATATGGCGGTTGTTGCGGTAGCTTCGGTCATATCGCTCTCCTCAGTGCCGGATGCGGGGGTTGATCAGGCCGTAGAGCAGATCCACGGCGAGGTTCACCAGCATGATGACCGCGGCTATGATCAGGAGCCCGCCCTGTATGACGGCATAGTCGCGCCGGAAGACCGAATCGACCATCCATTTGCCGATCCCCGGCCAGGAGAAGATCGTCTCCGTCAGGATCGCGCCCGCCAGCATCACACCGATCTGCAGGCCGATGGTGGTGACGACAGGGATCATCGCATTGCGCAGCGCATGAATGCCGACCACACGGAAGGTGGAGAGCCCCTTGGCACGCGCGGTGCGCACATAGTCCTCGGAAAGCACTTCGAGCATTGCCGAGCGGGTCTGGCGCGCGATGACGGCGAGCGGAATGGTGCCGAGAACGATCGTCGGCAGGATGAGGTGATTGAAGGCCGACTGGAACGCCCCTTCCTGGCCGGACAATAGCGAGTCGACCAGCATGAAGCCGGTGACAGACGGGAAGAAGAACATCAACGAGATGCGCCCGGACACCGGCGTCCACTGCAGAATGCCGGAGACGACGATGATCAACAGCAGGCCCCACCAGAAAATCGGCATCGAGAAGCCGATGAGCGCGGTGCCCATGATGATCTGGTCGAAGATGGACCCGCGCTTGACTGCCGCGACGACACCGGCGGGGATGCCGACGACCACCGCGAAGATGATGGCGCAGAGCGACAGCTCGACGGTCGCCGGGAAGAGCTCCATGAACTGATCGATCACCGGCTTCTTGGTGACGATCGAGGTTCCGAAATCGCCCTGCAGAACGCCCCAGAGATAATCCAGGTACTGCATGACGATGGGGCGGTCGAAGCCCAATTGGTGGGAGATCTCGGCGTGCCGCTCCGGCGACATCACCCGTTCGCCGGAAAGCAGCGCCACGGGATCGCCGGGAAGCAGGCGGATGAAGGAAAAGGCGATGATGGAAACCCCGATGAAAGTCGGGATCAGAACTGCCAAACGCCCCAGAAGGAATCGGAACATAGTCAAACCTCATGCCAACCGTGGCCGCATAAGCGGCGCACTGGCAAAAAGGAAGAGGGGCGCTCGCCAGCGGCAAACGCCCCCTTCGGATCATTCGATAAGATTACTCTACAATATCAACGCCGTCGAAAGCAAAGTCGCCGAGCGGGCTCTGCACGAAGCCTTCGACATTCTTGCGCATCGGGACGATGGAGAGCGAGTGGTCGAGCGTCGCCCAGGGGGCTTCGCGCTTGAAGACGACCTGCGCCTCCTCGTAGAGCTTGGTGCGCTCTGCCACGTCGGATGCTTCCTTCGCCTTCGTGACGAGTTCGTCGAACTCCTTGTCGCACCACTGCGCGCGGTTGTTGCCGCCGACAGCGTCGCAACCGAGCAGCGTGTCGAGGAAGTTGTCCGGGTCGCCATTGTCGCCCGTCCAGCCGAGGATGACCGCACCGTCGCGGTCCTTCGCCTTGGACTTCTCGAGATATTCCGCCCATTCGTAGGAGACGATTTCGACCTTGACGCCGACCTTGGCGAAATCGGCCTGCATCAGCTCGGCGGCACGGCGGGCGTTCAGCATGTAGGGACGCGCGACCGGCATCGCCCAGACCTTCATCGAAAGGTCCTTGACGCCGGCATCCTCGAGCATCTTCTTCGCCGCTTCCGGATCGTAGGTGTCGTCTTCGATGTGTTCGTTATAGGACCACATCGTCGGCGGGATCGGGTTGGTCGCCGGCGTGGCCTGGCCCTGGAAGACGGCGTCGACGATCGCCTGCTTGTTGATCGCCTTGTTCAGCGCCTTGCGCACTTCGACCTTGTCGAAGGGCGGCTGCGTCGTGTTGTAGGCGAGATAGGCGACGTTGAGGCCGGCCTGCTCCATCACCTTGAGGTTCGGATCGGCCTTCATGGCTTCCACATCGGCCGCGTTCGGATAGGGCATCAGGTGGCATTCGCCGGCCTGCAGCTTCTGGAAGCGAACGGCCGCATCCGTGGTGATCGCGAAGACCAGATCGTCGATCTTCTGTTTTCCGCCCCAGAAGTCCGGATGAGCCTTGTAGCGGATGACCGCGTCCTGCTGGTAGCCGACGAAGGCGAAAGGACCGGTGCCGAGCGGCATCTGGTTGAGCTGGTTCATCTTGCCTTCGGCCTGCAGCTTGTCGGCATATTCCTTCGACATGATCGATGCGAAGGGCATGGCAAGATTGGCGAGGAACGGCGCTTCCTTGCGCTTCAGCTTGATCTTGACCGTCATGTCGTCGACTTTCTCGACCGACTCGAGCAGTTCCGGCAGGCCCATGCCCGCGAAATATTCCCAGGAACCGCCGGTTACGTAGCCGTGCCACGGATGGTCGGACTTCCACTGGCGCTCGATCGAGAAGATCACATCATCGGCGTTCAGTTCGCGGGTGGGCGTGAAGAACTCGGTCGTCTGGAACTTGACGCCGGGACGCAGCTTGAAAGTATATTCGAGACCATCGTCGGAAATCGTCCAGCTTTCGGCGAGCCCGGGCTCGGTCTCCGTCGTGCCCTTCTTGAACTCGAGAAGACGGCTGTAAACGGTATGCGCGGCAGCGTCGAACGTGGTGCCGGCCGTATAGAGGCCCGGGTCAAAGCCTTCCGGCGACCCTTCCGAGCAGAAGACGAAAGTTTTCGACCAGGCAGTGCCGGCCATCAGCGTGGCAATCGCCGTCGCTGCCAAGAGAGTAGTGAGCTTTTTCATGAGCTTGCTTCCCAGATTTGTTTTTGTTCTCGCAATTTATCTGACGCGGCATGACGTTTACACCCGGTCAAGGCCGGATGGAACGACATTTGGCGTCGCAATGCAATAAGTCGCTTTGGAATTTTGTCTATGCGAAAAATTCTTCCGCAAATAGAACGTGCGGAACTATCCCCGACTTTCGCCGACAACCGCGGTTCCGGGGCAAGCAGCCCGAGTCGCGAACCCTTAAGGGGAGTGCAGATAAACTCTAAGCTGTGCTGTCGAAGGGAAGCATTCGACCTCGAAAGTGCTCACCACCGTTCGAGGTTCTGAGTTCGCCCGCCGGAAGCACGAGCCGCCGAGGCAACTAGAAGCAGCAGGTCGCGGGTGAGCTCCGCCACCAGCATGCGTGCCGCGGCATGCGTGGGCTTTCCGCCCGCTCTCACGCTGCTTCAAGGCGGAGCTTTACGGCCCGCAAGCTCGCAGACGCGAGTGAATTCAGGCGGCCGAGGTCTGCGGGCGCACCGGCTCTTCCAGGCCCAGGAGGAAGTTGATCTGCGGCCGGGCCTTGACCAGGTCGTCGATCGTGTATCCCTGAAGTACTTCGAAAAAGGCGTTCAGCGCCTTGCGCAGCGCGGCATTGAGGCCACAGCTGTCCACCAGCGGGCAGTCGATCTCGCCCGCCTCGAAGCATTCCGCCATGGCGAAACTGTCTTCCGTCACCTTCACGACGTCGAAAAGAGTGATCTCCGACGCCGGTCTCGGCAGGCGGACTCCGCCGTTGCGGCCGCGTACCGTCTCGACCAGGCCGGCTCTCGTGAGCGGCTGCAGTATCTTGAAAAGGAACAGTTCGGAAACGCCGTAAGCCCTGGCAATCTCGGGAATGCGGCTGAGCTTCTCGCCGTTCGCAGCGCAGTACATCAACATGCGTACCGCGTAGTTGGTTTGCTTCGTCAGACGCATTTTTTGCTCCGGATCCGATAAATTCGTGCCTCATCATATAGGACGGATCGTAGTTTGGAACAATTCCAAAAAGTGGAAAAGTTCACGAAGGTTATCTCTTCACCGTTTCGCTTGTTGACTGGCGCGCCTGCTGGCGGCAGAAATACGAGAAATATGATTGACTAAGTTAAGTTTAAAACACGAAAAAGGAGAGAACACCATGAATATTTCAAAAGCGCTGATCGGCGCGCTGTCCGTGGCGGCGACATTTCTTGCCTCGACGGCGCCTGTCCGCGCCGATGGGGAGGTCAACATCTACTCCTACCGGCAGCCGGACCTCATTCAGCCGCTATTGGACGCCTTCACCAAGAAGACGGGCATCACGACCAACGTGCTCTTCCTCGACAAGGGTCTCGTCGAGCGCATTCAGGCCGAAGGCGCGAACTCTCCCGCCGACGTAATCCTGACCGTGGATATCAGCCGCCTGACCGAGGCCAAGGATGCGGGCGTGACGCAACCGGTCGCCAACGAGACCATCAACAAGGACATCCCCGACCATTTCCGCGATCCGGACGGCAACTGGTTCGGCCTGACGACGCGCGGCCGCGTCGTCTATGCCTCGAAGGAGCGCGTCGCACAGGACGACATCACCTATGAGGAACTCGCCGACCCGAAGTGGAAGGGCAAGATCTGCACCCGCGACGGCCAGCACTCCTACAATGTCGGCCTGTTCGCCTCCATGATCGCCCACCACGGCGAAGCCGAAGCGGAAAAGTGGCTGACCGGCCTCAGGAACAATCTTGCCAAGAAGCCGGACGGCGGCGACCGCGACCAGGCCAAGGCAATCTTCGCCGGGGAGTGCGACCTGGCGCTCGGCAACAGCTACTATGTCGGCCTGATGATCACCAACGAGAAGGAGCCCGAACAGAAGGAATGGGCCTCGGCGATCAAGGTTCTGTTCCCGAACACGAAGGACCGGGGCACCCATGTGAACATCTCCGGCATGGCGCTCGCCAAGAACGCGCCGAACAAGGAGAATGCCCTGAAGCTCATGGAATTCCTGTCCGAAGGCGAAGCGCAGAAGATCTATGCCGAGCAGGTCTTCGAATATCCGGTGCTGCCGGGCGCCGAACCGTCGGAAGTCGTCAAGTCCTTCGGTGAGATCAAGCCCGACACGCTGCCGCTCGCCGAAATCGCGGCAAACCGCAAGAAGGCCTCGGAACTCGTCGACAAGGTCGGCTACAACGACGGCCCGCAGGATTGACGGGAACCCGCCGGATAGGTGCGACGACGGCGGGCGAATGCCCGCCGTTTTCGTCCGTGCCGGCGGAAGTGCTCCCTATTTCCGTTCGTGGCCGATCCAGTCCAGGATCGCCTTGCGCCGCTCCGGCGTCGAGGGATGCGTCGAAAAGATGCTCGTTCCACCTTTGTCGTCGAGCTTCGTTTCCAGCAGTTCGAAGAAACGGGCGATCGCTGCCGGATCGAAACCCGCCTTCATCATCAGTTCGACCGAGTGCCTGTCCGCTTCCGCCTCTGCTGAGCGTGAGTAGGAAAGTGCGAGGAGGCCGCCGCCCTGCACCAGCATGTCCTCGGCTCCCGATCCGATATCGCCGGCGACCAGCATGAGGAGGGCAGTGATGCCGGCGGCACGATAGATCTGTCGAAGGCTGTGCTTGTGCGCGACATGGCCGATCTCATGGGCCAGCACGCCGAGGATCATCTCGGTATCTTCGCCCGCGAGTTCCACGAGTTCGTCGGTAAGGATCAGTGTTCCGTCGGGCAAGGCGAAGGCGTTCGGACCGAGCGCGCCGCCTCCGCGGAAGTGGAGCGTATAGCCCGCCTCTCCCCGTGCGGATTGCGACGCGACGCGGCGGAACCCTTCCACGATCCTGTTGCGCTTCGCCTCGTCGAGCTTCGACTTGTCCAGCAGGGTCCGATCCATCGTCTCCAGGGCGCTCGCCGACATGATTTGCGGCACGGCCGGCGGCGTGACGGCGATGGCAACCTCCACCAGCAAGGGCAGTGCCGAGCGATAAATCAGCGCGCCAAGCAGGATCGCGGCGGCGACGAAGGCGATCAGCCGCGGATGGAAGCGCTCCAGCCGGTGGATCGCTCCCTCGCTTGCGCGACCTTTCCCGGTTAGGAACCGGTCGACCGCGTCATTGTCGGCAGTCTCGAACAGCGATCCGTCCGGAAAGGTGACCCGGCGCGGAATGCGGCCTACCCGGGACGATATCTCGATCGAGTGCAGGTTGCCGCCCGCAAGCTCGCCGCCGCTTTCTCCGTCGACGACAAGGTGCCCTGCTCTCTCGACGAGGCTTGCGGGAACCGAGCGACTCGATCCCGGAGGATGCCACTCGCCTGAAGCGATCGTCGTGCCGTCAGAAGCCAAAGTCGAATCCTTCTATATCCATGAATTCGGCACCGACCGCCGAGCCCTCCTGCGCAATCTGCGACAAGAGTTCGCCGACATCTCCTTCGAATCGCACGCCCGTATGCTCGTTCACGTAGCGCGCCATCCTCACTGCCGCCCAGGGCCGCATCAGGCCGAGCGTAACAAGGGTAACGATCAGGTTTGAGACGGCGATCCAGGTATAGCGCAGGCGCGACAGGTCGCTCAACAGCCGATGCCTGCCGTCGAAAGAGGTGGCGGACCAGGCGACGTTGCGCACGCCGGCGCGGTAGATCAGCGCCGCCAGGCCGAAGATCGCGAAGAGAAGGAGGTAACCGAGCACAAGCAGCAAGCCGGTAAACCCCTGCAAAGCCTGGGAAGAGAGTTCGGCACCCTCTGCCACGGCGTTGACCAACGCCACGCCGAGGAAAACAAAGAAGCCGCCGATCAGCATGCCCAGCACCAGGACCGCGGCCGGGGCCACCCAGGTTCTGTAGAGCCGACCAAGAGGGGGATCGGTCGAAAACGGCTTCTGACCATAGCGCAGATTGTTGCCGACATAGCGGTAGGACCAGCGGCTGGCGAGCGGCGCCAAAATGCCGAGGGTCAAGGCCGCCAGGACCGGACCGATGATAAAAGCAAGGAACGCCCCGCCGGCGCCGCCGACGAAGTCGAAGCGCACGTTGCGGTAGCTCGTCACCCTTGCGCTGAAGCGCAGCCCCCGCGCGACGAGCCAGGGTACGAAGAAAAGCATCAGGACGCCGAGACCGATGCCGACGAGCGGCACGAATGTGAGCATGATGTTGTAGAGGACCAGATAGGCGAACACGATCAGGCGGCCGATGAGGATCTGCCCGCCACTCGCGTGATACTCGAACCCGCGCCCGAGCAGGATGGTGTTGCCGTAGAAATAACGATTGCGGCGGACCTTCGCCCAGGCCGAATAGATGCCGAGCGTTATGATCGTCAAAAGGATATTGACGATCCATATCCCGAAATATTCACTGCCGCTTCCCGTGAAGGATAGGCGCTGGATATCCCCTTCAGCCGCGCGTCCGAAGCTGCGCTCGCCGGCATTTTGTGCCGGCAACGACTCTGCCATTGTCATGGTGCCCCCTACAAACCGATGCCTGCCGCCTCAGCGGCAGGTGCCGCTTGAATATTCGACGGCCATCCCCCAACGACCATCTGCTAGAGCACTTAGGTAACGGTTTTCCGTCCCGAAGTGCGTATCTGACGAAGGATGCGAATCTGCGATTCACATCGAGCACAACTGACGATAGTTTCCCTGCCGGATCTCGCGCAACAAAAAAGAGCCTCCCGAAGGAGGCTCCGATTGGAGGAGGAGAGCTTTGTTCGCGTTACCGCATCGTCGGTATCGAGAACTCGGCGCCGTCCTTGATGCCTGACGGCCAGCGCGAGGTGATGGTCTTGGTCCGGGTCCAGAACTTGATCGAATCCGTGCCATGCTGATTGAGGTCGCCGAAGGACGAGGATTTCCAGCCGCCGAAAGAATGATAGGCGAGCGGAACCGGGATCGGAACATTGACGCCGACCATGCCGATATTGATGCGGGAGGCGAAGTCGCGCGCCGCATCGCCGTCGCGGGTATAGATGGCGACACCATTGCCGTATTCATGCTTCATCGGCAGCGACAGGGCCTCTTCGTAGTTCCTGGCGCGGACGACCGACAGGACGGGTCCGAAGATTTCGGTCTTGTAGATGTCCATGTCGGGCGTGACGTCGTCGAAGAGGCAGCCGCCGATGAAGTGGCCGTTCTCATAGCCCTGCAGCTTGAAGTCGCGGCCGTCGACCACGAGCTTCGCACCCTGCTCGATACCGCTGTCGATCAGGCTGCGGATGCGCTGCTCCGCCTCCTTGGTGACGACGGGGCCCATATCGGCCTTTTCGTCGGTATAGGGACCGATGCGCAGGCTTTCGACCATCGGCACGAGCTTGTCGATCAGCCGGTTTGCGGTTTCCTCGCCGACCGGAACAGCGACCGAGATCGCCATGCAGCGCTCGCCCGCGGAACCGTAGCCGGCGCCGATGAGGGCGTTGGCCGCCTGGTCGAGGTCGGCGTCCGGCATGATGATCATGTGGTTCTTTGCGCCGCCGAAGCATTGCGCACGCTTGCCGTTCATCGCAGCCGTGCCGTAGACGTAGCGGGCGATCGGGGTCGAGCCGACGAAGGAGACGGCGGCGATATCGGGATGCGTCAGAATCGCATCGACCGCGCCCTTGTCACCGTTGACGACGTTGAGGATGCCCGCCGGCAGACCGGCTTCGATCATCAGTTCGGCAAGGCGGATCGGCACGGAGGGATCGCGTTCGGAAGGCTTGAGGATGAACGCATTGCCGCAGGCGATCGCCGGGGCGAACATCCACATAGGGATCATGCCAGGGAAGTTGAACGGGGTGATGCCGGCGCCGATGCCGACCGGCTGGCGGATCGAGTACATGTCGATGCCGGGACCGGCGCCTTCGGTGAATTCGCTCTTCTGCAGGTGCGGAATGCCGATGACGAATTCGCAGACCTCGAGGCCGCGCACGATGTCGCCCTTGGCGTCGTCGATGGTCTTGCCGTGCTCGCGGGAGAGCATCTCGGCCAGCTCGTTCATGTTGTCGTTCAGGAGCTGGACGAACTTCATGAAGACGCGGGCGCGGCGCTGCGGATTGGTTGCGGCCCACTTGGGCTGGGCAGCCTTGGCGCTCTCGACGGCGGCGGCCAGGTCCGCGTCGCTCGCCAGCGCCACGGTGCCTTGAACTTCGCCCGTTGCCGGGTTGAAGATGTTGCTGACGCGACCGCTCGTGCCGGCAACGCGCTTGCCGTCGATGAAATGACCGAGTTCATACATGAGTGTTCCTCCTGACCCTTGATTGTGCCCTCATGATCGCACTACGATTTCAACAATTCAATTTCCGAATTTCAGGAACCGTTGTGCGCAAATTAAAGTCCATGAAAGCGTTCGCATGAACTGGGACGACGTCCGGGTATTTCTGGCTGTCGCGCGGACGGGCCAGATTCTCGCCGCCTCGAAAAGGCTCGGCATCAATCACGCGACGCTCAGCCGGCGGGTTACCGCGCTCGAGGAAGAGCTGAAAGCGAAGCTCCTCATCCGGCGTCCCAACGGCTGCGAACTGACGGCCGAAGGCGAGGTCTTCTTTGCCGCGGCCGAGCGCATGGAAACCGAGATGCTCGCCGCCCAATCGCAGGTCGGGCGGATCGACACGGCGATCGCCGGCACCGTGCGCATCGGCGCGCCTGATGGTTTCGGCGTCTCCTTCCTGGCGCCGCGTCTCGGGCGGCTCACGGCACGCTACCCGGAACTGAAGCTCCAGCTCGTTCCTGTTCCGCGCTCCTTCTCGCTGTCGCAGCGCGAGGCCGACATCGCGATCACCATCGAGCGGCCGGAACAGGGGCGGCTCGTCTCGTCCAAGCTCACCGACTATACACTGGGTCTCTACGCATCGGCAGAATATCTTGGCCGCTACGGCACACCCGGGACTGTCGACGACCTCAAGAACCATCGCCGGATCGGCTATGTGGAAGACCTCATCTTCACGCCGTCACTCAATTTCTCCACCGAGGTCATGCGCAGCTGGGACGCCTCCTTCGAGATCTCCAGCGCCATGGGCCAGACCGAGGCGGTCCGCTCCAGCGCCGGGATCGGCATCCTGCACAATTATATCGCCCGGCAATATCCGGAGCTTGTACGCCTGCTCCCCGATAGGACGATCCGCCGCGCCTATTGGACGACCTATCACGAGAGCGCCCGCGACCTGGTGCGCGTGCGCACGGTCGCAGCGTTCCTGCAGGAAATGGTGACGGCGGAGCATCAGATATTCGTTTAGCGCGGGATGAGGAAAAATGTGCGGTTTTCCGCCTGCATCGCGCGTCTCAACTCGACCTGAAATCATCGCTGTCAGCCGAGCAGCATCTTCAGATGGTCGTTGAGGAAACGACCCTTCGGGTCCAATTCCCTTCGCAGCGCACGGAAGTCTCCGGCGCGCGGATAGAGATGCGTCACGTCGTCGGTGTCGAGGAAATGCATCTTCCCCCAATGCGGCCGCGAGTCGTATCCGCGCAGGATCTGGTCGACGCCCTTCAAAAACGCCCAGTAATCGATCCCCGGGCCACCCGAGACGGAGAGCGTGATGCTGTCCTGGTGATGGAACGGGCTCATCCACGCCGGATCGCCGGCGGTGAAGCGATACTCGATCGGATAGATGCAGTTCGTATGCTTGTTGAGCATGAGGTCGCGCACGGCTCTGACTGCTGCCTTGCCATGTTCCACGGGCACCGCATATTCGAGTTCGACGAAGTTCGGGACGTATTCGATGGGATAGACTTCCGAACTGTAGGCGATCTTTTCGAACTCGCTCTCCATCGGCGCCGCGTCGGTGATGTCCATCACCTTCATTTCGCAGACGTCGGCCGATTTGTTCGTGGAGGAGACGGCCGAGGTATCCGGCAGGCAGTAGAGATGGCGGCTTTCCGGCGTCGGGCACCAGAAGAATCCGAAATGCCGGTGGTTTGCCGCCAGTTCGTCATGGCGCTCCATGCAGGTCTCGAAGTCGTCACGCCACAGCCGCTCGTGCAGGTTATAGGCATCCATGACGTTGAGGGTCATGGATGAGATGATACCGAGCGTGCCGACCGAGACCTGCGCCGCGTGGAGGAGTTCTTCGTCACTCCCATCGATGTCGAGGATCTCGCCGTTCGCCTTTACGATTCGCATTCCGGCGATCGAAGAGGCCATGTTTCCGAGCTTGATCCCGGTCCCGTGCGTTCCGGTGGTAAAGGCGCCGGCGACCGCCTGGCTGTCGATATCGCCCTGATTGATCAGCGAGAGTCCGTGCTGCTTCAGCGTCTTGCCCACCTCGTTGATGCGCGTTCCGCCTGCTACGGTAATTTGCTTGCGTGCCTTGTCGACCTTCTGGACGCCCCTGAGATCTGCGAGCGACAAAAGGAGACCACTGGTTCCGACGACCGGCGTGAAGGAGTGGCCCGAACCCGAGACGCGAACTCCGAGATCCCGCTTGTCCGCTTCTGCGACCAGCTCCGCCAGTTCGGCCTCGGTGCCGGGCGAGGCCTTGTACTGCGATACGCAGTACTGATTGCCGACCCAGTTCCGCCAGACTCCACCTTTCTCGAAAGCCATGTTTCTTCCCCTCACATCGCTGTAAAACAATTGTCGACGAACAGATGGGCGCCGCTGACAAAACTCGCGTCTTCGCTCGCAAGATAAAGGGCTGCCTTGGCGACCTCGTCCGGCCGGCACATCCGCCCCTGTTGGGCGGCGATCGCTGCGTCGGAAACATCGACCCCGTACCGGGTCAGCTCCTCGACCTCCCTCTGGCCGTGAGCCGTCTGGATGAAGCCGGGGCAAACCGCATTGCACCGGATATTCCGGTCCCTGAACTCCACGGCGACGGACCGGGCGAACATATGGCACGCCCCCTTGGTCGTATTGTAAAGGACCTCCATGGGGGTTGCCGCAACCGCCGATATGGAAGAGGTGCAGACGATCGATCCGCCGCCGGCGTCGATCATCTGGGGAAGGACGGCGCGGGTCATGAGGAACATGCTGCGCACGTTGACCGCCATCAGCCGGTCCCACTCCTCGGCCGTCGTCTCCAGGAACGGCCGAATGACGATGGTGCCGGCATGGTTGAACAGGACCGTGATCGGTCCGAGTTCTCCCGAAACCCTCTCCACCGCCTGCGTTACCTGACGTTCGTCCGACGCATCTGCCGGGGCGAAAGCCGCCCTGAAGCCCTCGCTGCGGAGGCGGGCGGCGACGGCTTCGCCCTGGCTCTGCGGGAGATCGACAATCCCGACCGCTGCGCCCTCCCGAGCGAAAAGCTCGGAGGCTGCGAGACCACATCCCCCTGCCCCGCCGCTGATAAGCGCAATTTTTCCATGCAATCGACCGGCCACCTGCTCCTCCAGCTGTCGTAGTGCTGCCTTTGGGCGCGGCTTGGAGGACTGCTCTTGGCGTTTTGGTGTCTGGTGTCCGGCCGGCTTGCGGGCAGCTATGATGCTTGTTCCACGCGGTCACATTGCCGGAGGATGACGAGCAGGTCCATATTCCGGCGACGGAACGTGCGCGTATTCTCAGGAGAAACAGCAATCACAGACGATTTTGAAGAAAATGGTACGGTTGGGGGGGATCGAACCTCCGACCTCAGGTGCCACAAACCTGCGCTCTAACCAACTGAGCTACAACCGCACTCGGCAAGCGACTCCAACTTCGTTTGGGGTCGTCGCTTGGCGGCTCACATACGGTCACTCACACCGATTTGCAAGCCTTAAGTTCAGATTATCCAGCAAAAAGACCGGATGGCAAGTCACCCGGTCTTTGCTTTGAATCCGATCGATACGGCGCGGCCGATCAGCCCTTCTTGAGGCTGGACATCGCCTTTTCCGCGGCATCCTTGCCGGGCTTGGCAACGTTCTCGGCGACCTTGCGCGTCGCTTCCTGCATCGTCTTCGCCTGCTCGACGGCAAGTTCGGCCTGCTTGCGGATGAAGGCGGTCTGCAGTTCGACGAGTTCGGAGAGCGACCTCACGCCGAGCAGAGCTTCCATGTGCGAGAGCGAGCTTTCGGCATTGGTGCGCAACGCGTCGATGGCCTTGAGGCCGAGTTCGACGGTTCCCGACTGAGCGCTCTCGACCGTCGCTTCGACGGTCTTCGCTGCTTCTTCGGTCGCGGTCTTCATCTTGGCGTAGGCTTCCTTCGACTGCGCGGCGCCCTTTTCGGCGAACTCGCGGAAGCTGTCGGCAAACTTGGTCGGGTCGAAAGAGAGGGAAAATGCGTCTTCGGTCTTCCTGGTAGCCATTTCATGCGCTCCTTGGTGTGGCCCTCTTCAGAGGCGCCGTTTTGATTGATGGCCGTTCTATAGCCGATTTGGTTGTGCGTTGCAATAAATTTGTGCAGTGCACAATAAGCCATGCCCATTAACCTTCCGCGCCGAAAGACGTGGCCGAGGCCGTCCCGTTGCTGGACCCTCGCCGATGGGCTGGGTATTAATAGAGCGTTAACGCGCAAACGATCCGTCAGTAGGTCTGCCTATGCCCGAAAGACAGTACCCCTTCATCGACATTGCCGTGCATGCACGGGTGCGGGAGCATTTTGCCCGGGGGGATGCGTCCGTCCTTTTTTCGAAGAATGTCGCGCGGGTGCTATGGGCCAACGACCAGGGCGCAAAGCTGTTCGGGACGACCTCGGTCTACGATTTCATCGATACCGACCTCGACCCGAGCGATCTTTCGCTTCGCCAGCTGCGCGCCGCCGCGGCGCAGCTCGCGGCCGTCGGGGACCGCCGGCAGCTTCTGATCCGTATGGCGTCGGGCTTTCGCCGGCTTCCGCTCAATGCCGCCGTGGAGTTGATCCGCATCGGGCCCGGCGAAGAGGCAATTCTGTTCACCGTGCCCAACAACGGCAAGGCGCTTTCGACCGAAGCGCGCGCAGAGGCGATGATTGCCGGCCTCGACGGGCCGGACACGCATATGGCCGTGCTCGATGCCGATGGGACCGTCATTGCCGGCTCGCCCGGCTTCGAGAGTCTTGGCCTTTCGGCGGATATTCGCCGGACGCTCGTTGCAGCCGCTGCGAGCGACAAGGATCGGCTGATCAAGCGTCCGGTCGCGACGGAAAAAGGGCGCCTGCCGGCGGCAGTCGGCAAGATTTCGGACCATCCGGCGCTCCACCTGCTCTTCGCGGTCGAGGCAATTCTCGAGAAATCCGAGACCGGAGAGGCGGTCGGCGCGGCGGCGGCGGAGCAGGCTATCCCCGCCGCACCTGCGGCGCCCGCTGAAACACGAGAGGCGGTCCCCTCCTCCGCGGCACCGGCGGAGACGGAACAGCCGGCGGGCCGCCTCGAGGAAGCCGAGCCCGCTCCCTCGCCGGAGGCGGCAGCACCGGCAGAACACGAAGCGTCCGTCGGGGACGGCACCGACGACGAAGCGCAAGGGGAGCTCGCTCCGCAGGACGAGGCCGAGGCCGCCGATCTCGCCGAGCCTGAAACGCCGCTTGAAGCAGAACCGGCTTCCGGTGAACCGGCTGCCGATGCGGACCGTGGCGGAGAAACCGCCGACTTCGCTTTCGCAGCCGGCGGACGGGCGGTACGGTTCGTCTGGAAGATCGACGCGGAGGGACGTTTCAGCGAAATTTCCGAAGAGTTCGCGTCAGCCGTCGGCCCGAAGGCCGCCGACGTGATCGGCGTTAGCTTCACCGATCTCGCCGATCGCTACGATCTCGACCCCGACGACAAGATCAACGAGCTCCTGCATCGCCGCGATACCTGGTCCGGCAAGACGATCTTCTGGCCGGTCCAGGGAACCAATCTCAAGGTGCCGGTCGATCTCGCCGCTCTTCCCACCTATTCCCGTTCGCGCGAGTTCGACGGCTTCCGCGGCTTCGGCATCGTCAGGATCGCCGACGCTGTGCCGGACGCCAAGGCGGCCGGGCTTGCGCTCGACCGGCCGGCGCCGGCGCAGATCGCGCAGGCTTCAAGCGACATGTCGGCTGAGGGCGCCGGTGCGCCGCAGGCTGAGGCTGGCTCCAAGACCGGCCCTGACGCCGGCAGTGGGAAAGATGCGGCCGAGGCTGCACCGGACGTATCGGAAGACCCGTTCCGTGGCGAACAGCCCGCGTTGCGGGTCGTCGAAACGCCCGGCCGGCAGGCCTCCGACAAGGTCATCGATCTCGACGAGCGCCGACCGGCGGGAGCCGGCGCGCTGACCCGCGGCGAGCAGGCGGCCTTCCGCGAGATTGCAAGGCAGCTCGGCGAGCATTTCGCCCCTGACCAGCTGCCGCAGGAAGGCAAAGCCGAAGGCCGGCACGAAGCTGACACCCCCCCCATCACGCCGGCTGACACGGAAGAAAGCCGACAGACGGAGGAAGCGGAGGCGCCGGGCGGATGGCACGATGCGACGCCGGCGGGCGAGACCCCTGCTGCGGCAATGGAGCCCGGCCTCACCGCACGCAATGGTGCAGCCATGAGCAGCGAGATCCTCGACAGGCTGCCGGTCGCATTGCTGGTTCACCACGGCGACGCTTTGCTGCATGCCAATGCGGAATTCCTGCGGCTGACCGGATATGAGAATCTCGAAGCCTTCGAACAGGAGGGTGGCCTGGAGGCCCTGTTCGCTCTCGGAAACGAGGCCGGCGCGGCAAAGCCGAACGGAACCATGACGCTGGTCCGCAAGGATGGCAGGCTCATTCCTGTCGGCGCCCATCTGCATTCGATCCGATGGGAAGGAAAGAGCGCGCTGATGCTTGCGCTGACCCCGGCCGGCGCAAGCGAAGCGGAGAAGCAGGCGCGCGAAGACGAAGGAGCGGCAGAGGCAAGCCGGCTCCGGATGGAGATCGACGAGCTCCGATCGATTCTGGAAACCGCGACCGATGGGGTCGTGGTCCTCGGACGGGACGGCGATATCCGGACGATGAACCGTTCCGCAAGCGCGCTCTTCGACTATGACGAGGCCGATATGCGCGGAAAGCCGTTCGCCGCGCTCTTCGCCCATGAGAGCCAGAAGGCGGTGATCGACTATCTGCAGGGCCTTTCCGGCCACGGTGTCGCGAGCGTGCTCAACGACGGCCGGGAAGTGATCGGCCGCGAAGCCGCCGGCGGCTTCATTCCGCTGTTCATGACCATCGGCCGGCTCTCCTCCTCCAACGGCTACTGCGCGGTCATCCGCGACATCACCCAGTGGAAGCGGACCGAAGAGGAGCTTCGCAACGCCAAGCGAGCCGCCGAGACGGCAAATGCCCACAAGACGGAATTCCTGGCCCGGGTCAGCCACGAGATCCGCACGCCGCTCAACGCCATCATCGGGTTTTCCGACATGATGGCGAGCGAGCATTTCGGCCCCATCGGCCATCCGCGTTATATCGAATATGCCGGCGACATCGGCCGGTCGGGACGGCATGTCCTCGACATCGTCAACGATCTGCTCGACATCTCGAAGATCGAGGCCGGCGAGATGGATCTCGACTTCGGCGCCGTGGATCTCAACGAGGCCGTCTCCGAGGCCGTGTCGCTGGTGCAGCCGCAGGCCAATAGCCAACGCGTGATCATCCGCACTTCGCTGTCGGGCTCCGTGCCCGAAGTCGTCGCCGACGACCGTTCGATCAAGCAGATCGCCCTGAACATCCTGGCGAATGCCATCCGCTTTACGCCGTCCGGCGGCCAGATCGTCGTGTCGACGTCCTACGAGGCCAATGGCAGCGTCATCCTGAGAATCCGCGACACGGGCATCGGCATGACCCGCAACGAGCTAGACCAGGCGATGAAGCCCTTCCGTCAGGTCACGACCGGCGGCCGCAAGCGTGGCGACGGAACCGGCCTCGGCCTGCCGCTGACGAAGGCGATGGCGGAAGCGAACCGCGCGCAGTTCGCCATCACTTCGGCCCCGAACGAGGGCACGCTGGTGGAAATATCCTTTCCCTCACAACGCGTCTTGGCCAATTGAGGCCGAATGCTGTAAGGAAATGTTGACCTGCGGGAGCCAGTTTGTCGGTTCTTGAGGGTTGAGGAAACTGCGGGCTGTTCCCTCACTCGTCATTTCGATCGGCATTGCTTCGGACGGATCGTTTGCACTTCACCGCCAAAAGCCACAAGCGGCGCCACGCCAGCTCCGGCACCGGCCTTCACCATCCGCTGCTCACCGGCTGGGCCGGCCTCGCCTCCGCCGTCGTGCTCATGCCGATTCTTGCCATTGCGTGGCTCGCCGTTTCCGGCGGCACCGCAGACTGGCCGCATCTCATCGAAAACGTGATCCCGCGTGCAACCGGTCGCACGCTTCTCCTGGTCCTGTTCACAGGCACCGCCACCGCCATGATCGGCATCGTCACCGCCTGGCTGGTGGCGACCTATGAATTTCCATTACGCCGCTTCCTGTCCGCGGCCCTGGTGCTGCCCCTTGCCATACCGGCCTATCTTTCGGCCTATGCCTTCGGGGAGCTGCTCACCTTCACCGGCCCTGTGCAGGGCCTGGTGCGGGCCCTCTTCGGATTTCAGACGAGCCGCGATTACTGGTTTCCCGACGTGCGTTCCCTCGGCGGCGCCGTGCTCGTTCTGAGCTCGGTGCTCTATCCCTATATCTATCTCGCCTGCCGTTCCATGTTCCTCATGCAGGGCCGCGCCGCCGCGGACGTGGCGCGGACGCTCGGCGCCGGACCGCTGAAGGTCTTCTTCCGCGTCCAGCTTCCGATGGCGCGGCCGGCGATCATGATCGGCCTCACGCTCGTTGCCATGGAAACGCTGAACGATATCGGGGCGGTAGAATTTCTCGGCGTGCAGACCCTGACCTTCTCCATCTTCGATACCTGGCTCAACCGCGGCAGCCTCGCCGGCGCGGCGCAGATCGCCTGCATCATGCTGGTTTTCGTCATCGGCCTGATGATGGTCGAGCGGGCGGCACGCCGCAGACAGCGCTTTGCGAGCCAGAAGACCACGGCCGCAGTTCACGACGCCGCGAGGCTGAAACTTTCCGGCTGGAAGAAATGGGCCGCGACGGCCGCCTGCCTTCTGCCGATACTGTCGGGCTTTGCCGTTCCCTTCCTTGTTCTGGGCGACTATGCCCTGAAACGCCTCGACCAGTTCCTGGCGCCGCGCCTCCTGAGCGCGCTGCTGCACAGCATCCTGGTGTCCGGTCTGACGGCGTTTGCGACCGTGCTCCTGGGTTTCGTGCTCGCCTATGCCGCGCGCACCGGGCGTTCGCGCATCGCCGATATCGCCGGGCGGCTCGCCTCCTTCGGCTATGGTGTGCCCGGTACCGTACTGGCGATCGGGGTGCTCTTTCCGCTCGCGGCCCTCGACAACACCATCGACGCCGAGATGCGGGGACTTTTCGGGATTTCCACCGGCCTGCTCATGAGCGGCACCGGCTTTGCCATCATCTATGCCTGCACGGTCCGCTTCCTGACCATGGCGGAAGGGACGCTCGAGGCCGGCTTCCAGAAACTGTCGCCGCATCTCGATATGGCCGCACGAGCGCTCGGGCGCACGAGCGGCCAGACGCTGCGCGCGGTGCTCCTGCCGATGATGCGGCCCGCAGTGCTGACGGCCGCGCTCCTCGTCTTCATAGAAACGATGAAGGAGCTTTCCGCGACCATCATGCTGCGCCCGTTCAATTTCAATACGCTGGCGACGCTCGTCTACGAGGATGCCTCGCGGGCGAAGGTGGAAGACGCCTCCGTTGCGGCGATGATCATCGTCCTCGCCGGGATGGTCCCCGTCATCCTGGTGTCCCGGTCGCTCGAACGCCGGTCATAGATCACGTATTCCTGTGCCCGTCGCAGGGATGAGATGGTTGGGCAGAGGGGGGTGTCACCCGACCTAAAATCTCGTGATCTATGCAAGGGATCGCACCCTCTCCGCCCTCATCCCTGTGCTCGTCACAGGGATGAGGAAGTCGGGGATGAGCCGGCACTACGACAACGTCCGCTTGCGGTATGCGAGTGAGTCTCACGGACTGCACCCACTCTTCCTTCCATTCTCCTGCCCCCGTCAGCGGCGCGGGCAGAGGAACTGCGGCGCAATGGAGACGGATGTCAGCCCCAACTCAGCTCTTGAGTTCCTCGAGCCCCGCAAAGAGGTCGAGAGCTTCCGGGTTCGCCAGCGCTTCCTTGTTCTTGACCGGACGGCCGTGCACCACGTCGCGCACCGCCAGTTCGACGATCTTGCCGGACTTGGTGCGCGGGATGTCGGCGACGGCGATGATCTTCGCCGGCACGTGCCGCGGCGAGGCGCCGGACCGGATCCGGTTCTTGATCTCCCTGGTCAGTGCTTCGGTCAGTTCGACCCCGCGGGCCAGCCGCACGAACAGGACGACGCGGACATCGTCCTCCCAGTCCTGGCCGATGCACAGTGCTTCGGCGACTTCATCCATCTGTTCGACCTGATTGTAGATCTCCGCCGTGCCGATGCGCACGCCGCCGGGGTTCAATGTCGCGTCGGAACGGCCGTGGATGACGATGCCGCCATGCGGTGTCCATTCGGCAAAATCGCCGTGGCACCAGACATTGTCGAAGCGGTCGAAATAGGCGGCTCGATACTTCGCGCCGTCCGGATCGTTCCAGAACATGACAGGCATCGACGGAAACGCCCTGGTGCAGACGAGTTCGCCCTTTTCCCCGCGCACCGGCTTGCCTTCGTCGTTCCAGACATCGACGGCGAGCCCGAGGCCGGGGCCCTGAATCTCTCCGCGCCACACGGGTTTCAGGGGATTGCCGAGCACGAAGCAGGAGACGATGTCGGTGCCGCCGGAAATCGAGGCGAGCTGGACATCGGGCTTGATGCCCTCATAGACGAAGGAGAAGCCCTCCGGCGAAAGCGGCGAGCCGGTGGACGTCATGAGCCGCAAGGACGACAGATCGTGCGTCCTTGCCGGGGTGAACCCGCCCTTGCGCACGGCGTCGATATATTTCGCCGAGGTGCCGAACACGGCGAAGCGTTCGGCGGCGGCATAATCGAAGAGCACGTTGCCGTCGGGGCAAAAAGGTGAGCCGTCATAGAGGCACAGAGTTGCGCCCACGGCGAGGCCCGAGGCCAGCCAGTTCCACATCATCCAGCCGCAGGTGGTGAAATAGAACAGCCGCTCGCCGTCCCTCAGCCCGCAATGGAAGCGATGTTCCTTGAGGTGCTGCAGCAGCGTTCCGCCGGCCGAATGGACGATGCATTTGGGTACGCCGGTCGTGCCCGAGGAGAACAGTATGTAGAGCGGATGGCCGAACGGCAGGCGCTCGAAGACAAGCGGTCCGGCCTGGAATCCGGCGATGAAATCGGCAAGCGTCACCCCGCCCTCGACGGTCGGCGCAAGCGCGGCGCTGTCTCCGGCATAGGGAACGATGACGGTGGGCGCGCCGAGCGACTTGGCCACCGCACGCACCTTCGAGTCCACGTCCTGCCGCTTGCCGTTGTACCAGTAGCCGTCGCAAACGATGAAGAGCTTGGGGGCGATCTGGCCGAAGCGGTCGAGGACGCCCTGCTCGCCGAAATCGGGCGAACAGGACGACCAGATGGCGCCGACGGAAGCGGTCGCAAGCATGAGTGCGATCGTCTCGGGCATGTTCGGCATCATCGCGGCGACGCGGTCGCCGGCGCCGATCCCCTGCGCCCTCAGCGCCTGTTGCAGACGCGACACCAGGGCGCGCAGTTCGTCCCAGGTCAGCCGGTAGCTCACCTTGTCCTCGCCGCGGAAGATCAAGGCATCGCCGCTCCCCGTCTTGCGCAGCAGGTTTTCGGCGAAGTTGAGCCTCGCTTCCGGAAAGAAACGGGCATCGAGCATCCGGTCGCCGTCGACGAGCGCCTTCTCCCCGCTTTCGCCGATGACCTTGCAATGTTCCCATACGGCGGTCCAGAACGCGCCGCGCTCGCTCACCGACCAGTCATGAAAGGCATCATAGTCGGCGAAGCTGCGCCCGAAGCGCTCCCCGCACCAGTCAATGAACTCAGCCATCGGGCTGCGTTCGACTATCTCCCTGTCCGGAACCCACAAAGGTCGTTCTGCTTGCATGCTCTCCTCCACTCTTCGGACTTTTCTATATCATGCTGCAGCGCGGTACAAACAGCGCGGATGCGGCTCCGCATGGTCGCGACGGCGACATTTTCATGTCAGTGGCATTTGCTTTATGCAAGCCGAAGTCCTATCCAAGCGGCTTACCCGAGGCGATGGCAAGTCCGACCGAATGACGAGGAAGATGTTCCAGATATTGCGCGATTCGCGCCTGTGGGCGCGGCTTCGCCGACGCCACCTCGTTTGGTCGGCCGCCATAGGCATCGCCCTCGCCGCCGCGTACAATGCCGCGCTGCCGCTCGTGGTTTCGACGACCGAGGCCCGCGCGACGATGGAGCGGATGCTCGACGACTGGTCGGGCGGGAAGAGCACGATCAGCGGCGAGCCGGAAGTCCGGTTCTGGCCGGAACCCCTGGTGACGCTCCCCGCAACGACGATCGTCTCCACCGGACCCGAACCGCTCCGGCTCGCAGAGATCGGCCGCATCACCGCTTCATTCAGCCTGCTTTCCGCACTTCGGGGCGAACAGGCTCTTGAGGAGATCACGCTCGTCGATCCGGTCATCACGCTCGAGCGCGGAGCGGACGGCGCCGTCAACTGGCAAAAGCCGGACTGGCTGGTGCCGCCGGGCAATGCCATGCCGCGGGATGAGGCTCCCTTCGGAGATATCACGATCGAGAATGGCCGCTTCCGCGTTGTCGACCGCCTGGCGGCGACCGGGGAGGGCGTAGACGTCGCGGGGATTTCCGGCACCCTCAAATGGCCTTCCTTCGGGGGGCGGCTGAGCGCACAATTTGCCGCGGTCATCGGCGGCGAAGCGGTAGGCTGGGCCTTCGTATGCGAAGAACCGCTCGCCCTCTTTGCCAGGCGCAACGCCGCTCTCAAGACATCGCTGACGTCGGCTCCGTTGACCTTTTCCTTCGAGGGCACCGGCAATTTCTCGTCGCAGCCTTTCGCCTCCGGCCATCTGCAGATGTCCGCACCTTCGCTGGCAGCGCTTGCCGCGTGGTACCGCGGGGCTCCGGATGCGGAATTGCCCCCGGGCGGATTCAGTATCGATACGAGGGTGACCACCGGTGAGACGGCGCTGAAGCTCGAGGAGCTCCAGCTGGCGATCGGCGAGGCCACGGCGACGGGCGTTCTGGACGTGCAATTGCCGTCCGGCAAAGGGCCGCGCGTGGAAGGCACGCTCGCCTTCGACCGGATCGATCTCAACGGTTTGCCATTGGCAACGCTGAAGCCGGCGCAGGGGGACGACCGCGGATGGCGGATGGCCCAGGCTCTTGTCGGGGGCTGGCGCCTGGATGTCCGGCTGTCGTCGCAGGAAGTCCTGGCCGGTCCGTTGCACCTGACCGATGTCGCGGCGGGGGTGATGATCGATGGAAGCCGGGTTTCGCTCGACATCGGAGACAGCACCTATGCGAATGGCAGGCTGAGCGGCCGCGCCGTGCTCTCGGAGAAAGGGGTGGGGCAAGGCGGCAAGCTGCAGGTGAACCTGAAAGACGCCGACTTCGCTGCGGTCCTCGACAGCTTCGGCCTCAAGGGTCCCGTTCCGACAGGCCGGGGCGTTCTCAGCGTCGATCTTGCCACCGGCCGCCCCCTCTGGGAGGCCGGCGTCGCCGATGTCTTCGGCCGTGTCGATTATTCGCTCACCAATGGCAGGCTCGCCGATTTCGACGTTCACGCCTTCACCGATCTCGTGCGCAAGGGGGAATTCTTCTCCCTGTCGCAGGCAAGCGACGGCACGCTCGAGTTCCAGACGGCAGACATCGAGGCGAGCTTCGGCGGCGGCACCGCGCGGCTGGACCGGGCCGCTTTCGTCGGCCCCGCCGGCAATATTTCGGTGACCGGCGTCGTCCCCTATCGAAGCGGCAGTCTGGCCCTGGCGGGGACGCTCGCGGCCCCCGAGGCCGGCAAGGAGCCGCTGCAATTCTTCATCGGCGGCTCCTGGCCGAATGCGGTGATCTCGCCGCTTTCGGTTCTCCTCAGCCCGAAGTGACATCTATGCAATAACGCACTTCCGGACGGAAAACCCTTACAGACTTTTCCTGGAAATGCTTCGAGGCCTGTTGAGATTGGGGATTCTCGCCGCGGCTTGTTTGATCTCCTCATCCCTGTGCTCGTCACAGGGATCCAGCCAGACCAAGTCCTTGGGCTGGAAGAACTCTTCCGCGCGCCGCAGACGCGGCGCTGCTGGATCTCTGTGACGAGCACAGAGATGACGAGGAAGAGAGATGGCACTCCTCCGAGCAGCCGTCACAAACTCGAGATGAACCTCAACACGCCCTCGCTCACCCAATCGCCGCGAAGGCTGCTCGCTCGTCCTTTTCGCGCTGGACTTCACGACGCTTCGTGACGATCGATGCGACGATCACGCCCAGCGCGACGATGCCGATCAGGATCGTGCAGATGGCATTGATTTCCGGCGTCACGCCGAGACGGACCTGGCTGTAGATCTTCATCGGCAGCGTCGTGGCGCCCGGCCCGGTCGTGAAGCTTGAAATCACGAGATCGTCGAGCGAGAGCGTGAAAGCGAGAATCCAGCCGGAAAAGACGGCCGGCGCGATCACCGGCAGCGTGATCGCGAAGAAGGTCCTGACCGGGGTCGCGCCGAGATCGAGCGCCGCCTCCTCGATCGACTGGTCGAAGCTCAGAAGACGCGACTGGACCACGACCGCGACGAAACACATGGTGAAGGTGATATGGGCGAGCGTGATCGTCCAGAAACCGCGGTCGAACCCGATCGCCACGAAGAGCAGCAGCAGCGACAGGCCGGTGATCACCTCCGGCATCACCAGGGGCGCATAGACCATGCCGGAAAACAGAACGCGGCCGCGAAAGCGGGTGTAGCGCACCAGCGCGAGCGCCGCCAGAGTTCCGAGGACGGTCGCGCAGGTCGCCGAAAGGAGCGCCACCCGGATCGTTACCCAGGCCGCGTCCAGAAGTCCCTGGTTATGCCAGAGCTGGGTGTACCATTTGGTCGAGAACCCGGCCCAGACGGTGACCAGTTTCGACTCGTTGAAGGAGAAGATCACCAGGAGCACGATCGGCAGATAGAGAAAGCCGAAGCCCAGAACGACCGAGGCGATGTTGAAACGGGACCACTTCTCCATAGGTCACCTCTCCTCGCCGTCGGCTTTGGCCTGGATGTTCTGGAAATAGACGATCGGTATCACCAGGATCATGAGCAGGATGATCGCCACCGCCGACGAAACCGGCCAGTCGCGATTGGAATTGAATTCGCTCCACAAGGTCTTGCCGATCATCAGTGTTTCCGAGCCGCCGAGGAGGTCGGGGATCACGAATTCGCCGACAGCCGGAATGAAAACGAGCAGGCAGCCCGCCACCACGCCGGGGAGCGACAGAGGAAAGGTCACGCGCCAGAAGGCGGCGGCAGGCGTGCAGCCGAGGTCCTGGGCGGCTTCCGTCAGCGAATGGTCCATCTTCTCAAGCGCCGAGTAGATCGGCAGCACCATGAAGGGCAGATAGGAATAGACGATGCCGATATAGATCGCCAAGTTGGTGTTGAGGATGATGAGCGGCTGATCGATCAGGCCGACCGCCGACAGAAACTGGTTGAGCAGGCCCTCCGGCTTCAGGATGGCGATCCAGGCATAGACGCGGATCAGAAAGCTCGTCCAGAAGGGCAGGATCACAATCATCAGCAGCGTGGGCCGCAACGAACGCGGCGCCTTTGCCATGCCATAGGCGATCGGATAGCCGATCAGGAGCGTCAGGAAGGTCGAGATGGCGGCGATGACGACGCTCGACACATAGGCGTTGAAATAGAGGACGTCCTCCGTCAGCCAGACGTAGTTGTCGAGCGAGAATTCGCCAAGCTTCTCCATAATGCCGGAAAGGCCGCCGGCCAGGTCGAAGACGGGCATATAGGGCGGCATCGCAACGGCCGTCTGCGACAGCGAGATGCGGAAAACGATGAAGAACGGGATGAGGAAGAAGAACAGGAGCCAGGCATAGGGAATGATTATGACCAGGCGGCTGACGAGGGCTGAGGCAAGTTTCGCCATGGCTTCAATCCTTCAATACGACGCCCGCGTCGTCGCCGAAGGAGATCCAGACCTGCTGGTCGTAGCCGAGCGGGTCCTCGACCGCCCGCACCGCATTCAGCGATGACGCCTTGACGACCTTGCCGTCCTTCAGCCGGATGTGAAAAACCGTCATGTCGCCGAGGTAGCCGATGTCCCATATCTCGCCTTCGGCGGCGTTCACCGGCGCATGCGCCGGCGGCTGTCGGCCGATTCTGATCTTCTCGGGCCGGATGGCGACAGCCGCCTTTGCGCCGTTCCCCGGTTTTTCCGGCGACGCCATCCGGACCGGGATGCCGCCCGTCGTCTCGACACGGATATAGCCGTCTTCAGCCGAGGTCACCTTACCGTCGAATATGTTCACGTCGCCGATGAAGTCAGCGACGAAGCGCGAATTCGGCGCTTCGTAGATCTCCGCCGGCGTCGCCACCTGGACGACCTTGCCGTGGCTCATGACGGCGATGCGGTCCGCCATGGTCATCGCCTCTTCCTGGTCGTGGGTGACGACGACGAAGGTGAGGCCGAGTTCCTGCTGCAGGTCCATGAGCTCGAATTGCGTTTCCTCGCGCAGCTTCTTGTCGAGCGCGCCGAGCGGCTCGTCGAGCAGCAGCACCTTCGGCCGCTTTGCCAGCGAACGGGCAAGGGCGACGCGCTGGCGCTGGCCGCCGGAAAGCTGATGCGGCTTGCGCTTGGCGAACTTCTCCAGCTTGACGAGCTTCAGCATCTGCGCGACGCGTTCGGCGATGTCCGCTTTCGGCATTCCGTCCTGCTTCAGGCCGAAGGCGACGTTGTTTTCGACCGTCATGTGCGGAAACAGCGCATAGGACTGGAACATCATATTGACCGGGCGGCGGTAGGGCGGGATGCCCGCCAGGCTCTGGCCGTCGAGGATGATTTCGCCTGATGTCGGCTGCTCGAAACCGGCCAGCATCCGCAGGAGGGTGGATTTGCCGCAGCCCGAAGCGCCGAGGAGCGCGAAGAATTCGCGCGTGTAGATGTTCAGCGAAAGATCGTCCACGGCGGTGAAGTCACCGAACTTTTTGGTGACGTTCTTGACGGAAATGAAAGGCTTGGAGGCGGGGTCCGCCCATGGCGCGAAAGAACGCCGGATACTTCCGAGAGACTTCATCATCTATCCTCGAATGGCACAGTCCATACGCAATGGCCGGCGCCGACACGTCGAGAGTTGAGCGCAGAAACTTACAAGAAAATTGCCCGGATCTGAGGTCCGGGCAATTCGTTTTCGCTCCTACTGACCAGTGACGATCCTGGTCCAGAGCCGGGTCAATACCCTCTGCTCCTTAGCCTCGAAGGGCGTCGTGGTGAAGAGTTTCTGCATCACGGCATCGGACGGATAGATGGCGGTGTCTTCGAGCACTTCCTTGTCGAGGAACTGCTGCGAGGCCTTGTTGCCATTGGCGTAGAACACGTAGTTCGAGGCCTTGGCGATGACTTCCGGCTTCATCATGTAGTTGATGAACTCGTGCGCCTCGGCGACATGCGGTGCGTCGGCAGGGATAGCCAGCATGTCGAACCACATCTGCGCGCCCTGCTCCGGGATCGAATAGTCGACCGTCACGCCGGCCTTTGCCTCGGCAGCACGGTCGCGCGCCTGGAAGACGTCGCCCGAGAAGCCGACGGCCAGGCAGATGTCGCCGTTTGCGAGCGCGTTGATATATTCAGACGAATGGAACTTGCGGATATTGGGACGGACCTTCATCAGCAGGTCCGCTGCCTTTTCGAGATCCGCCTGGTCGTGGCTGTCGGGATTGAGCCCCAGATAGGCGAGCGCCGAGGGCATGATGTCGGTAGGCGAATCGAGGAGATGGATGCCGCAGTCCTTGAACTTCGCCGCAATCTCCGGGTCGAAAATCACATCCCAGTTCGGCTTCTCGTCCGTGCCGAGAATCTCCTTCATCTTCTCGACATTGTAGCCGATGCCGGTCGTGCCCCACATGTAGTCGACGGCGTATTCGTTGCCGGGATCGTACTGCGCGGTACGCTCCATGACCATGTCCCACATGTTGGAAATGTTCGGCAGTTTCGACTTGTCGAGCTTCTGGAACACCCCGGCAGCGATCTGGCGCTGCAGGAAATAGGCGGTCGGAACGACGACGTCGTAACCGGAACCGCCGGCGAGCAGCTTCGTTTCCAGAATCTCGTTCGAGTCGAAGACGTCATAGACGACCTTGATGCCGGTCTCCTTGGTGAACTCCTCCAGAATACTGTCGTCGATATAGTCCGACCAGTTATAGACGTTGACGACCCGCTCCTGGGCGAAAGCCAGTATGGTCGATCCCGCAAGCACCGCGGTGGTCAAGGTTGCGACGATGAGTTTGGACATACAACTCCCCTCTTGATTATCGGCTCGGGACAGTAATCTTCTTCTCCAGTGCCGTTACGCCCCGTCTGTTGATCGTGCCGATGCGGAGGTTAGGCATCTTTCTCGATAAGCTCAAGGAGTTAGAGCGGTTCCGGGAAAAAAGTGGCTCGCGGTTTTCCAGCCCGAAATTCCCTCCTCTCACCTCATCCCTGTGCTTCTCACAGGGGCCCAGCAGCGCCGCGTCTGCGGACGCGTAAGAGTTCGATCGGCCCAAGGACTTGGGCCGGCTGGATTCCTGTGACGTTTCGGGACTCGCGGTCGTATAACGACGTCCGCCTGCGGATTGCGCGCCATTTCGCGCGGGCTCACTGAAAGTCGAAGACGCTCAGCCCGGTGGCCATTTCGTCGAGACCGAGCGGTCGGGTGATCGGCGGTTCGGCGCGCGCCAGGCACCCCTGCCGCTCGCAAAGCCGGCAGGCCGGACCGGTTGCGATCGCCGGCATGGCTGCGGCGGCGCCGTAGACCGTCTCGTTCGCTAAGGTTGCCTCGCAGCCGATGAGGATCGCCGTGCGCCGAACCCGTTCGTGGAAGGCGGCCTGCGGACCGTCGACGGTGCGGGCGACAGTGAGGAATACGGTGCCATCAGGCATCTCGACGCGGTCGACGAGAAGCTGGCCGGGCACGGCAAAGGCAGCCTGGACGTTGAGCTTGGGACAGCCGCCGCCGAAGCGGGCATGGGGAAATCCTTGCGCTCCGGCGCGACGCAGCCTGTTGCCGGCGCTGTCGATCTCCATGAGAAAAAACGGAACCCCTGCCGCACCGGCCCGCTGCAGCATCGTGAGACGATTGGCGACCTGCTCGTAGGAGACCTGGAAACGCGCCGCAAGAACCGCGACATCGTATTTCATCCGCTGCGCGGCGGCGAGAAATGCCGCATAGGGCATCATCAGCGCATGGGCGGCATAGCGCGCCAGTTCGAAGCGGCCGATGCGCCGCGCTTCGGCGGTGGTAAAGCGGAACTGCTCGAGCTCGGCGGCGATCGCCTCGTGGCAGGCGATCGAAGCCACCTCGATCGCGATCTCGCGCAGCTGATCGAAAGGCGACAGACGTTCGGAGATGAAGAGGCGCATCGAGTGGCGGTCGAAGCGGCGGCGCAGGGTGGGCATAACGTGCACCGGCAGGGTCCGGACCGCAAGTCCGTGCTCCCTTCTCAGCCAAGCCTTCATTGCGCCTGAAAGATCGTCGCCGGGCGAGAGGCTTGCATGCAGGGCCTCCGCCGCCTCCTCTATGCGGGCGAAGTGATTGGGCCGAGCCTCGAACGCCTCGCGGACTTCGTCCATCGGCAGCCGGGTATCGGCAAGTGCCGCCATATGTCCCTCGCCCGCCAGCAGAGCGGCGAGATCCCTCAGACGCGAGGCCTGTTCGCGGTAAGCGCGATAAAGCTTGACGATGCCGCCGGAGACGTTCGGCGCCGCTTCGGCGACCTCCACCAGCTCCTGGTCCCCCGGCAGTTCGCCGGCAAGCAGCGGATCGGCAAAGACCTCGCGCAGCTGCGCAAGACCGCTGCCCGCCTCACCCTGAAGCTCTTCGAGATCGACCTTGTAGACGGAGGCCAGTTTCAAGAGCAGCTGCACCGTCAGCGGCCGCTGGTTGCGCTCGATGAGATTCAAATAGGAAGGAGAGATGCCAAGCGCCTCGGCCATGGCCGTCTGCGTCAGCTGAAGGCCGTTGCGGATCCGCCTGACCCGCGGCCCCGCAAAGATCTTGTTCTCGGCCATTGTAATTCCCTTTACAAACCAGGCAGATGATCCGCTTTGACATCTTTTACAACTTTACTTGCGGATATTGTCAAAGGCAAGACAAGCTAACCCGTTTCCGCCGGCTTGAAACGGGAATTCGATAGCGGGATTCTGCAGCGCAATGTAAAAACTGTCACATGATCTTTCGGCCTAGAGAAGCCGTAAGACGAAAGCTGAAGACGAACCGATTTCACGAGGAGGCAGGTATGACTGATTTTTACAAGCTCGTTCCAAATGCGCCGGAGGGGCGCTTCGACGGAATCGAGCGGCCCTATTCCGCCGAGGACGTGAAGCGGCTCAGGGGCTCGGTGGAGATCCGTTATTCGCTTGCCGAAATGGGGGCGAACCGCCTCTGGAAGCTCATTCACGAGGAGGACTTCGTCAACGCACTCGGCGCGCTTTCCGGCAATCAGGCGATGCAGATGGTGCGCGCAGGCTTGAAGGCGATCTATCTCTCCGGCTGGCAGGTCGCAGCCGACGCCAACACCGCTTCGGCCATGTATCCGGACCAGTCGCTCTATCCGGCCAACGCGGCTCCGGAACTCGCCAAGCGCATCAACCGCACGCTTCAGCGCGCCGACCAGATCGAGACGGCGGAAGGCAAGGGTCTCTCCGTCGAGACCTGGTTCGCGCCGATCGTCGCCGATGCGGAAGCCGGCTTCGGCGGGCCGCTCAACGCCTTCGAGATCATGAAGGCCTTCATCGAAGCGGGTGCGGCGGGCGTCCATTACGAGGACCAGCTCGCCTCGGAAAAGAAGTGCGGCCATCTCGGCGGCAAGGTGCTGATCCCGACCGCGGCGCATATCCGGAATCTGAACGCGGCACGGCTTGCCGCCGACGTGATGGGCACGCCGACGCTGGTCATCGCCCGCACGGACGCAGAAGCGGCGAAACTGCTCACCTCTGATATCGACGAGCGCGACCGCCCATTCGTCGACTATGATGCCGGCCGCACCGTCGAGGGCTTCTACCAGGTGAAGAACGGCATCGAGCCCTGCATCGCCCGCGCGATCGCCTATGCGCCGCATTGCGACCTCATCTGGTGCGAGACCTCCAAGCCCGACCTGGAGCAGGCGCGCAAATTCGCCGAAGGCGTGCACAAGGCACATCCGGGCAAGCTGCTCGCCTATAATTGCTCGCCGTCCTTCAACTGGAAGAAGAACCTCGACGACGCGACGATCGCCAAGTTCCAGCGCGAATTGGGCGCCATGGGCTACAAGTTCCAGTTCATCACCCTCGCCGGCTTCCATCAGCTGAACTACGGCATGTTCGAACTGGCGCGCGGCTACAGGGATCGTCAGATGGCGGCCTATTCGGAGCTGCAGGAAGCGGAATTCGCTGCCGAAGCCAACGGCTATACGGCGACCAAGCACCAGCGCGAAGTGGGCACCGGCTATTTCGATGCCGTGTCGGTCGCGATCACCGGCGGCCAGTCGTCGACCACTGCCATGAAGGAATCCACCGAGCACGATCAGTTCCGCCCGGCAGCAGAATGAACGAGCGGGACGCGCGGCACCCCTGCCCCGCCGCGCGTCCCCAACCAGACCTCGAAACTGAAGCGGGGATCAACGAAGTCCCCCGCGACCATCGCCCAAAGGAGCACTCCGATGACTGTACAGACACGCGTCAAGGAACGGGCCGAGGAACAATCGTCGGCCATGACACCGGAACAGCAGGCGGCGATCCGCATGGTCGCCAACGACCTGCACCGCCTCAACCAGGC